>Ga0315914_1000300_pt1 | contig 56026 bp, 23 predicted proteins | sample MpolenodulesMG_FD_203920 | JGI IMG/M metagenome (GOLD analysis project Ga0315914, IMG submission 203920) | Medicago polymorpha root nodule microbial communities from Los Angeles, California, United States - elongated nodules | ecosystem: Host-associated > Plants > Roots > Nodule | place: USA...
AACAAGTTCGCAAGCGACAAACTTGTGAAAATAGGGTTGCAAGCGACAAACCTATCAAAATAAGGGTTTCCGGAATCCACCAGAATTGAGAGAAAAGTCTCGAATATTATTAATGAATAAAAAGTGTCCTCTTAGGCTGCACAAGTTCTACTTATATAGTGAAAGAAATAACAAATCCGTGGGCCAAAATAAAACAAAACAAAATAATAATAGAAAGTTCTAGAAAATTACTAAGATTTGGCTAAAATAAAATACTATAAAATTACTAAGGAAGCCCTCCTACATCACAGCAGATGAGCACAAGGAGAAGAAAATCCACAAAAATAGTGAAGTTGTGGCCAGACTCTAATTGTAAGTTGGAGCACATGGCTGCTCCAATGATGGTGTCATTTAGGTGGTTAATGCGATCATGATAATGCTAGTCACGACTGATGATGTGCGTCGAAGAAGGGTTCAGCATAGAAGAGATGTGTTGCTGGGAAAATGAATTGTCGGAAAATGGTCATTAGAAACATAAGACAAACTATTTAGGGGGCTCACAAAAAAGATATGCAGAAGTGATGGAACATTATGAAAACTTGTTGGGAAGCTTCTTTGGTGGTGGCTGACCGTGGGTACGATGAACCCCGCTGGTCACATAATCAGAATCGCTTTTGATATCATGTTGAGTTTGTGATTTCCGGGTCTAAATCCAAAGCTACTTACGTCTGTGTATGATATGTAGAATAATGCTAATTCATATAATATTCTAATTTTCTAATTCTAATCTATGAGGTGTCAGCTCAGTGCTAAGAGTTTGACCTTGTAATATGAAGGGATGAAATTCAAATCCAGTCAAAGACGGTTGTAAAATTGGTCATTAGTGCACTTTAATTAATAATAATATAATTTTATTGTATGATTCTAATCCTATAAGTCATAATTTTGAATCTTGAATTTCTCAATTGAGAATTAAGGGTTTTTGTTACTTGACCAGTTCAAATGTTTACTGTTACTTTATGGCCGTAGAATTGGATTTCGTTTTACTTATATTCGGTGTTGTTTGTGAAGCAAAGTGAGATTGGTGCCTCTCCTTGTCATTACCATTTACCTAGGTTGTAGAAAAATAGGATCAATAAGGCCTTCCTATAACCCTTTTAAATCTTTTTATAAACAAAGAAATTGGTAAAGTCAAATATTATGGATGCATAAGTCACTGATCGTGGTAAAAACATACATGGAGCGTTAACTTTGGTTTGTTGGGCCTCTTAGTTAATTTTTTACCATTTACCAGAATGACAAACATTGTAGTCCATTTTATAAGTTTCTTTACTGCTTGTGTTTTGCAGGTCAAAACTGCAGACACTGGATATATGTCTCGTAGATTAATGAAAGCTCTAGAAGACTTATTTTTACATTATGATTACACCGTAAGAGATACCAATGGTAGTATTGTTCAGTTTTGTTATGGTGATGATGGCATGGATCCAGCAGGCATGGAAGGAAAAAATGGAAAACCATTAAATTTTGATCGGTTATTTCTCAGAAGCAAGGTTTAAAAGCTTCCTTTGTTGTTTTATTTAGTTTCATATTTTCTTGACTCTTGCAATTTTCTGAGGAAGATGGATCTTGTTAATTTCTTCTATATGTCTCTGAATTCCACTGTCTATGAATTGTAGGCCATATGTCCCGCTGATGGCGATGATGTAATCTTATCTTCTTCAGATGTGTGTAAAGTACTTCACGAGAAGCTTTCAGAAGTTGGTATGTCTATGTTAGTGGAGAAGAATGCTTCAGACAAGGATATAACATCAGACATAGGCTTCTCTGCTGATTTTCTAAAATCTCTACAATCTTTTGTCGAAAAAAATACAACATTAACAAAAAGTATCGGTGAGGACGATTCTAATTTGAAGAACTTTCTTCCGAAGATATCTGGAATCAGTCGCAGACAACTAGAGGTATTTATTTGATGGTCTTGGCTTAACGTTTCTCCTTCGTTATTCTTTTTAGCTTCCGTTTGGTCATTCTAATTTTGTTGTTTTATAAGCAAGTCTTAACAATCTAATTTGCTTACGTTTAATATACTTGTTAATTTTTCTTTTGATACTATGTTCTCAATGTTGTGGATGTGTTTTACTCCCTCTGAATTTAATTATGTTACTTTGGAAAAAATATTTGTGATTTATTATATGTCAGTTTACAATACCAATGTGTCATTAATGTTTCTTTTCCTATCATGCCCTTTACCTTTTATTACACTCTCTTCTTTCAATTCTTATGATCTTTTTCCCATGTTATTAATGTGGGATAATTTTGTTAAACCATTCATAATTTATCTTTGCAATACAAAATTAATTGCATTTCTTAATATATGTGAATATTGCAAATTACTTATAATAAAATATGGAGGGAGTACGAAAGAATTATATTGGAAAACCATGTCCCACATAGGTTAAAGATAAGGCCTAACTAGAGTTTGTAAAGAGAGACATCCCTCACCTTACAAGCCGGTTTTGTACGGTTGAGTTAGGCCCACCCCAAATTCTAAGAAAGTGAAAGGACTATCTAAACTGTTTAAAGAGTGCTAATGTATTTGTATTTCAATGACGGACAGCTAGCAAGAACTTGGAAATTCTGAATAATATTTCAACTGCAATTGTTATTATAATAATGTAGGCAAAGTTAGTATATGTAGAAATTACTCATGATTTGAGATTATGTATTTCAATGAGAAGGGTGCTCCTTTTATAGGAGAGAATACAACTAATTAACTCCTTAATTTAAGGAGTGATATAATAGAAAAACAAACAACCATAAAAAAAAAAAAAATAATAATAATAATAATAATTATTATTATTATAATAATAAAAGGAAATAATATATTTTTGAAAAGTATAACTGATAATAGTAATAAATTTTTAATTATGATAGAAAAATTCATTAAAAACATACTGAACAAAAGTTTAGGAAGTTAAGATCTTAGTAGGACTTGCTTCTTTTGCTTCTCTATGGCAAACATATGCGTTTTTAATCGTGTAGTCTCGTGGATGGGGCTGTTGTCATTGTCTTATTAGAAAATGTTTTGGAGAAGCTAAAGTGGTGGCACTTATTATTTTGTGTTTTAAGCTGTTAGTGTCATTGTCAATTCTTGTGCGTTGATGTAATTGTTTGTTCACAATAAATACGATCTTTTTTGCCTCTACAAAAAAGGGGTACTCTTGAGGTCTACACCTTCTGTTTGTTTTTAAGGTTTTGCCTCCATATTTTCTTTACGTTTCATGTGTTTGTTTGTATTGGTTTGGTACTGATTCCCTCACATATGCTGTTTTTATTCAGGTTTTTCTAGATATTTGTCTATCACGTTATCGTTTAAAAAAAATTGAGGCTGGAACTCCAATTGGTGCAATTGGAGCTCATAGTATCGGAGAACCTGGGACTCAGATGACTTTGAAAACTTTTCACTTTGCTGGGGTTGCAAGCATGAGTATCCTTTCTTTGACTATGTTGTCCATATGTTGATCATTAATGTTCTGCCAAATGCTTGCTGGAATTTCGGCATTCTGTTGCACATTGATTGGTTTTGAATGTTGTTCCTTAATCTGTCATTAGATGTTACACTTGGAGTTCCTCGCATCATAGAAATAATAAATGGAGCATCCAATATTAAGACACCGATCATTACTGCAATACTTGAGAGGGATGATAATGCAAAAACTGCAAAGATAGTGAAAGGATGCATAGAAAAAACAAATTTAGGCCAGGTATGTAGTTGTGTGAGTGGTTATATGTCTAATTGACCACACTGATAGTATATTTATATTCATATGAGTTGACTACAATTGATATCGTAATGAATACTATTAATTAATAAAAGCTAATCAATACTATTTGACTAATTGATTCTTAAGACTCCCCTCAAGCTAAAGCTTTCTATACTTTGAGCCTGTTACAACAAAACATCATGATCTTTGACGAGAAGGGAAAGACACAATTAATGATTTATCCATGGGAAAAGAGTCACCACTGGATTGTTTGTCGGTGGGTAGAAAATTCACCACAAATATGATCCATATGTGGGAAGAGTCACCAATGAAATAATCGTTGTCGGTGGGAAGAAAAGTCACCTCTAATATGATCCATATGCGGGAAGAGTCGACACCGGATTGATCGTCGTCGGTGGGAAGAAAAGTCACGACTAATATGATCCATATGTGGGAAAAGAGTCATCTCCGGATTGATCATCATCGGTGGCAAGAAAAGTCACCACTAATATGATCCATATGTGGGAAAAGTAAACTAGGAACAAACTAACCAATACTGATAGGTGGTGCTGCTGGTGGCAAATGCCGCCGCCGGCAACAATAGTGAAGCACAGAGAAATGTCACAAAATCAGAACCAGCTCTAATACCATGTAAAGAATGTATATTTGTGTGAAGCAACATCTCTCAACCAATGTGAGACTCTTTAACACACCCCGTCAACCAAATACTATTGGACTTGGTGCGTGGATGTAAATGGTGGGTGGCCCAATGGCAGAAACCTAATAGCAGGTGGCCCAACGAGTCTTGCAGGAGGCTCTAATACAATCTTAGAATTTGTGGTTGGCCCTAACACAACCGCACAAAACCGGCTTGTGTGGTGAGGATTTCCCCCACTTATAAACACAATTCTAAAGTATTATTCTAACTGTGTAAAGAGTAAAAACATTGATTTGACTATATAGACTATGCTTTAACGCTCTCAATACTGTAATCACTAATCATTACAAAATATACGATTGAAAATTACAAATACGAAAATAATATTTATAATATTCTTCCTCAAGATGCTGAATGGATATCTTTCTTGAGCATTATAATCAATTTGTTACCTGAATTGTATCTTTAGTTGTCAACCATTATTTTTCCACCAAAAGATTAGTTATCAATCATAAATAGATGTATGTGTTATTGTAAGACTACTGTTTCCATCCTTTCATTAAGCATGTTGAGGGTGCCAACATAGCAGGAATATCAATTATCATAATGATGCTTTGACCTACCCTTCTGTTAAGCCCCATTGCCAGACCACCCATCTTCTAGTCTCTTCTTGAAATATCTAATCTCAAATACTATCACTCTGTTCCAAACTATACAGGTTTCGAAGAGTATTAAAGTTGTTTACTCTAACAAATTAGCGGCAGTTTTTATCTCGCTGGACATGGGCATAATCGAAAAGGCAGGACTGAATATAGATGCCAATATTGTGAAAGAATCAATTTTGCAGACTGGAAAACTGAAGTTGAAGCCAGAGGTGAAGAGTACATCTTGTAATTATGAATTTCTATTCTATTCCATTTATGCCTCTAATATTCAAACCTTTTTTTATTTTTGCAGAATGTTAAGATTTTGGATATTAAAAAGCTTCAAGTGGAACCCCAAGGGTCTAGCCGAAGTGAACTCCTTTTTCAACTTAATAATCTCAAAAATTTGCTTCCATCAGTTGTAGTGAAGGTATGTGTATGTGTGTGTGTGTGTGTCTTTCTTGATAGTTGATACAGTGTTTGTTTGTCTGGCTTTGTATTTTATATTCAGATGGAAAAACACTTCTTTTTTCTTCTTTGCAGGGAGTTAAAACTGTCGAACGAACTGTCCTAGAAATAAAAAAAATAAAAACAAATAATGGTAAAGAATCTGAGAAGTACACATTACTGGCGGAAGGGTTAGTTCATCCTCTGTATTTTGTTATGTACTTTTAATTTCCACTATGGCATATTTTTCCTTATATACCTTATTGGACTATATTATTGCATTAGTTTTTCTTGATTGAGGGAATGAGTGTTGCACCTAAAGAATGCAGAAGTGTGCCTAGACGCAGGATGATATTGACTGGGAATATTATTGTTGCTTCATCACTTGTTCTGCTTAAGCTTTCACCAAATATGTATGAAGAAGAACTTCATTTTCTTTCATACTATAAAGTGATGGGTGGCAAATAGAAGTGTAACAAAATCACCGTATATTCAGATTAACATGAAATGAAAATCAGGAATATGATTATAGAGGAGATTATCCTGCTGGGCCCAAAGAAAAACATGATGGGACAGTCGGGTGCTGTAAGAATAAGGTGGACTGGGGTTAGTGAAAACTAGGTCGACTTCTAATTTTATGTTGTTGTCTGTGTATGCTTTTAAGGAAAAGCAGTGATAAAATAAAGTAAACTATTGTCATGCTGAAGTAATATTTTGCTTTCACAGCATTCCACTATATTGCTGCATGTTAATTGTCAAAATCATTAAACATCGTTTTCTAATCTGCATGTATTCATTTTTTGTCATCAGCAAGGGCCTTAAAGAGGTTATGGGAATTGAAGGGGTTGATGGACATAAAACTGTTACTAATCATATAATTGAATTGATGAACATTCTGGGAATTGAGGCTGCCAGATATGGTATCATTGATCAGATACAGTATACAATGAAACAGCATGGAATGAGTATAGACGTACGCCATATTATGCTTCTAGCAGATATGATGACTGTCAGGGTGAGTTATTTGAAAATTACTACAAGGCCAAAAAGTTTAAATTAAAAGTCCCGTGTGTGTTTGTGATAAATATGTAGATTTCTACTAATTTATGCGATTTATCAAACTAGGGTCAAGTCCTTGGAATGACAAGACATGGAATTCAAAAGATGGGCAGAAGTGCATTAATGCTTGCATCATTTGAGAGTTCAACAGACTATCTTTTCGATGCATCCTTGCGTGGGAAGGGTGACCCAATTGAAGGAGTGAGTGATTGCATAATCATGGGTAAACCTATTCATATAGGCACTGGAATGATTGAGGTCAAACAAAGGTGAGACTAAAATACAATGTGTGTATGCTTATGTGGTTATAGTATGGTCTATTCAAAATATTCAAGGCTTAAATTTGGCTTGTTACCTATCATAAGTTTGTTTTTAGATTTGGCCTGACCATTGAATGTTTGGTATTCCCGATTAGCAAGTAAACTAAAAATTTGAACTAGTACAAGAAACATGAGACATATAGGCATAGAAATAGATAGCATGGGCTATCTATTTGTATTATATGATTTTTTAAGGTTTAATCTGACTTTTTAGAGAATATGACCTGATATAGTAGTCTATTAAAATGGTTAGTCCTTGACATGGTATTTGAGTCTTCATGATTAAGGATAGAAAAGTCGGTCTTTGATAATATTACATGAAGTGGAAAAGAGAAAAAACTTGCATCTTTATCTACCATAAATGCTCATGCTCACCGTGCAATGATTTCATTTAATCCAACACTTGCGTGAATTTTTAATTTTTTATTTAAAAAATTAAATATACCTTTTTTTAATGGCAAAATAAAAAAGTAAATATATAGTTGATTTATATATGATTTTAATCCATGTAAGTATACTACTTTTCTTTTTTAGTTCTATTAATTTTTGTTTTTAATACTCACAAATGTACCACTTTTTTTCTTTTAGTCATTGTCAAAATTTGTTGGTATCGAAATTAGTCCCTACATGTGTAACATTCATTTTAGTTCTTATGTAGCTCGTATTAGAGACACTAAAATCAAATTTTCTACATATATTACAAGGATTAATTCCAACATAAATTTTTTATGAGTATCATATTTTCATCACATCGGACTTTAGCTAACCCCTCTTTCTTAGGTTGGAACCTCCGGTGTTGCTTCAAGGAGCCAAGCCTATTCTATCTAGGGTTTGAAGTTGTATATTGGCAGCAAGGATGTGGATTATACATGAAGGATTGCATTGAATGTTTTGAGTTTGAGGTTGTAGAATTTACTCTTGGATCTGATAATATTTATCCAAGAGGTGCAGACCCTTGCTAACATTTCATGGGGTAATATTACATTGCCATAATTATTTTACATTTATGCGAACATTTCTTGCACTTCATTTTTAACCACCAATGTCGTGTTTGATAGTATTTATTGTTAAATCTATAGTAAATTGTATATTTGGTCCCGTATGTTTATTTTATGTTTTAAGTTGGTCTTTTAATGCTAAAAAAACGTTGGTATTTTACATTTAAAAAGTTTCAAACTGGCTTCTTATGTTACCATTGTCGGGATAAATTTGACTGTTTTGTCAAATTTAAAGTTGATTTTGTCGAAAACATACATGTGGCTAATGAAAATGTTAGCGTGAATCTTTTTTTCTCTTCGGTAGAACTAGCTTACAACATTTCATTAGAAATCAAAGAGTAAATGCATGATGGTACATCAATATAAGTGTTTGAGTTGGCTCATAATGCAGCTACTTGTGCTATAGCGTGAGGGACCTGCATCCTGCATCCGACAAAACTTGACATGGGAGTTTTGTAAATGTAAATTACAATAAATTTTACATGCTTTCAAAATGCTCTCAAATCCTATGATGTCATGACGAACTCTATGGAAATTGTCCACCACCTTCTTCGAATCAAGTCTAAAATCAACATTCTGCAGCTGTAAATGATGAACCCTATTAATAGCATAGTAAAGATCCAGAGCCTCTCCAACGTCAAATTGAACAAAGGGGAGTGAGCCAAAGAGTTTTAGCAAGAACATACTTCATAAGTTCTGGGAGGAAGGAAATTATGCATCAACATTACATTTATACCTATCTGATGTTGGTCTAGACCACCTTTGTGCCCTGTTCATGTTGGATAGGAGAATTTTGTTATCCTCCGTCTCGCTTGGATTCGTAGCACGGTGTCTAATAGCTCTCTTTGCATTTGCTTTCAATCTTCAAGCATGTGCCTAGCCCTTTCTACAATATGTCAACATATATCTTTTTTTTTTTTGGTACATCTTAATCACCCATTGTGTCAGCATATATCATATCTTAGTCACCAAATTATGTACCTGTGAATGTCACGCCAATATATTAATTAAAAACTTATTTAAAGTTTTTTTGTAACATAAAAGATTTAATAATATTTATTTATATTCTTCAAAAGAAAACTTTATAAATTACATTAATAATTATAACTTTAAACACGTACTGTTACACAATTTGTTCCACGAATTGGCCAATCATCGTCACCATCAGCAGAATCGAAACACGTGGAAATGGAACAAGTCGTACTTAATAATTGAAGGATTTTGTAGAAATGTGTAATATTCAATACTTCAGCAACAAGGAGAAATGCCTCATAATCTTTTATTAAATCTTTTCCATTCAACCATCCTCAAAAAAATAATATTCACCACTCTATGTTACATTGTTTTCCTCTAAGTAAGTTCAGGTCAAAATACATAAATGGACAAAAATGAAATACAAATTTGGCAAAAGCAGAAGTGGAAATGCAAATTGTTACTTATTATTTACAACTGTGAATTAATTACACTCTTCTGTTATTTTAAGAACCCTTGCATACTTTGCTCAAAAAAAAAAAGAACCCTTGCATACTTTTCATTTTGGATAATCAAACAGAGTTATTTGCAATTGGGAGTTATCATCAGGCTCTGTTGAATACTTTCTGATGAAAGCCCTTCTCCACCAAATCTCAAATGCCTTCTGAATATTAGGACAGTCATCTCCTTTATTAAGAAATCTATCAAACCAATTGAGTAACAAAACTTGCTGTTGGAATAAAGGTAGTGTTAGTATAGTTTGGCCAAGTCCATCTTCAACCAATTTCTTATCGACACCTCGAGAAGCTCTCTTCATCCATCCAAAATCTTCATACAGAGCTTCTAACCATGTCGACAACAAGGAAAATCGAATTTCTTTTGGCACCAATATGTGTCCCCTTCCAATCCCAATACACAGTTGTGCTGTAATTTTACTGATCTCATAACGATAAATAGTTTGAACTGTCGAATGAAGTGCAGCAAGTTCTTTCTGTTCTGCCCATATTTTCACGAATTCATCGGCCATCCTTTTGCCAATCAAAAGGTCAACAATCCACTGAACATTGTCAGCTTCACGAGCTATTTCACTTATTAAAACCCCTCGATCCGGCCTCTCATGTGTATCTCTTGCTTCAGACAGGCATAGGACAAGAGAACTGATGCACCTGTGGCAAAGATGATAGAGCGTGTCTTTGGAAACTTCAAGTTTGCTACTATCATTAAATGCATTATCTTTAAGCAATTTAGATAGCATTGATTTCATTTCTCTACGAGCTTTGTCATCTTTAGCTTGTAGAACACCACTAAGAAGGTTTGTGAAGATGTCATCGGCTGTCTCAGCAGTAGATGGACTTGATTTTACTCTTAGAAGAACATCGGTCTCAGAGTCATGAAGCTGCAGATGACCTAATTGAGATATGATTTCCTGCTGTTCATCCTCAGTCCATGGAATAGCCTCCAAATATTCCAGACATGACATAACTCCAAGGTCAAACATGATAGCTGCTGATACCTGCAAAAAGATATTAAAATTAATAACAAGTCTCTGTCTAGTGTCTAGAAAACAAAAAAACAAGACCAAATGAAAAGAAAAAGATATAGAAATGAATATCAAGGATGAGGAATGCTAGCAACACTTACTTTTTAACACTCTCTCTAGCACTCACTCTTTTATTGGATGAAATCAATGTATGTTATACCACTTTGTGTAGGTTCAATTTTCAAAGTGTAGACTCATAATGATTTAAACCAATAAGAGAGTGAGTATTAGAGAGAGTGTTGCTAGCATTCCTCTATCAAGGATATAGCCTATTGAAATTTGAAATTATTTATACACACTTCCTCTGTCCCTAAATATAGGACTCGAGAGAAATTTTACTATCCCTTTTTATAGGATGCCCTTCAAATTTTAACATGCAATTTCTTTATCAAAAAAGAATTTAGTTCATATACACTCTCAGTGTAAAACGTTCTAACACCATTAATCTATCGTAACTACCAGATCATTAGAAACGTTTTGACTTTTATCATAATCATTTCTAAAGTCACACATAATACCACTGATTATTCTACCTCTTTAAACTATAGTGTAAAGCGTTCTTACACCATTAATCTATAGTGTAAAGCTTTTTAAACTAACAGTGCATGGAAATTAAACTCATCAAAATACCACTGATTATTCTACCTCTTTTTGATGCAATATAAATTAAAAAATTTCATCCTTCAAAAAATAAAAATTAAAGTTTCTCATAAAAGGCAATCTTGTAAAAAAAAGTGCTATAGTATTACTATCAGTTTTCTTAATTCTTCTAATTTAATCAACATAGTCTAATATTTAGGAAAGAAGTACTCAATAAGTACCCTCCACAATGTCATGCTTACTATGTGTTAACATCATCTTCATATTAGCAAAACTATGGGTAATGAAGGAAATGGAGAGGAACCTAACTCCCCTAGGTTATGGCATATAAGAATTATGGAATGAGGTCATATTAGGATGAAATTCAATACAAGGCCAACTAAGCACATATGAGGTTAGCTTAATTAATATTTAGAATGTGGAAAACATTAATCATCAATCACTCACTATAGATTATACTTCTCACGATCAGTTAATTACTACACAAAAATAAATTGTGTTCAAAACAAGTCACTAGTCTAAGTCAAAATCATTCATCATTGCTACTAAGGGTTTGTTTGGCTAGACACATTTTTGAGCTTATAGCTTATAAGCTCATATGACTAAAACAAAACAACTCACTAGCCGTCATTTTCTCACGAGCTTATAGCGTTTTTTTGATAAGCTAATTCAAGTAGCTTATAACTTCTCATTTTTCTCTCTCCATTTTACCCCTATCATCTTACTTGAAAAAAGTTTAAATATTAATTAAACATATATTTTTTTTATCATTTTATATTTATAAGTTAGTTCAAGCGCCAATATTATCAAACATTACAAATATAATCAGCCACCTTATCTACGATCAGTTATAAGCTAACTTATCGGCTATCTGATATAACCTCATCGGATGTCAACTAACTTATAAGTTATCTGCTATTTTTCAACAAACAAAGCCCAAGTAAAAATCATTTATCATTGCTACTAAATATAGAAAATGAATTCAATTAAGGTAGCAACATCAACATTAGCATAAATAAGTAAAAATAAAAATACCTTGAGCAAGTTCAAAACTTTGGAAACACCAGCATCAGCCATAAACCTCAACCTGTTCTTAAGATCAACAGAATGCATCAAAACAACAGCTTCAACATAAACATCAACATCATCACAATCACTAATCTCAACAGAATGCACCATTCCATTCCCATTCCCACTCCCACGAAGCTTCTCCTCGAAAAATCTACTCTTCTCAGCAAGTACACTCTTCTTCACATCCATCGAAACCCTAATCCCTTCTTTCCCAACCACCGTTAACTTGACATCACCGCCGATGAAATTGGCTTCTTGTAGAAGCTTGTTGACCCGATCTTGCATTTTGCGGCGGTTGTCGTCGGAGAGAGGGGTTTGATCGGAGGAGATCATGTCGAAGAGGGATTGGGATTGGGATTGGGATTGAGGTTTGGGTGTTGGTGGAGAAGGGAAGGTTCTGGAAGGTGGTGAGAAAGAAGAGAAGGTTGGGTCTGAGATGAAACCATGTTTAAGCATTGTTGATACTTGTTGTTTTGATTTTGATGAATTTTCTCCACCCATTGAAGAAGAAGAAATTGAGTGACAGTGTAAAAATGGTTACTACATTCTTGAGTTTGAGTAGCTAAGAGAATCCAAGAAGACAACTTGCTTTTAATAACACTCTTAAATTAAAACATAGAAATCTAATAAAAATAATTAATTCTAGATGTAACTAACAAATGAATATTTGAATAGTAAAATATTCATTTAACAACCGATTTTATGGTGTAGTTGGTTGTAGATTGTTAGATTAAGAGAGAATGATCTTATTTCTCTTTTTATTTAATGGTGTAGAATATGTGATAGCGTTGAGTCGACTATAAAAAAACATGTTGGATTATATTTATATACTCTTTTTGTTTTAAAATAGGTGATTTATTTGATTGTTTCATGCAAATATACAATTTTGATGATATTTAACATACTCTCTCTAGAATAAAATATAAGTAAAAAATGATAGTAAAGAAATTAATGTCCTTGGACTAAATTGTTAAGTATATGTTCCCACGAGTTTAGTTCAGTTGGTAAGGACAATGCATAATATATGTAAGGTTTGAGATTCGAATCTCGCCCACCACAAAAAAAAACAAAACTTAAGCATATGCAAAGACTTTTCAAGTATCACTTTTGCTTATATTTGGTATTTAATTATAAAGTTAAATACATGTTTAGTCCCTATAAAATTAGAACCTTTTAAGTTTAGTCCTTACTTAATTTTAATAGTTCTTTTAGTCCATAATTTTTTTTTACACTGAGTATTAGTTCCTACTCAATTCAAATTTGTTTAATTTATGCTTAAACTCTTAAGTCTTTGAACATTTTTTTGCAAATGTGTTTAGAACATTACTAAAAGTTCATCGGAAAAAAATTGTTGCAAAATTTGATTTCTACATCCAAACTTTGTTACTTTTTATCATTAACTTTTGTCGTTTTAATAAATTCTAATTTAATTCATTTCATGTTAGAAAATTCTAAATTTTAGTAAATGAACCTTTCATAGTGTTTTAAACTTGTATCACAAAAATAGTTCAAAAATTTAAGAGTTTAAAGATAATTAAACAAACTTTATTTTAGCAGGGACTAAAATTATAAGTAATTTTTTTTTTGTAGGAATTAAAAGAGCTATTAAAATTAAGTAAAGACTAAACTTAGAAGTTTTCAATTTTATAGAAAAAAAACATATTTAACCCTCGATTATATTTTATATACTCTTTTTGTCTTAAAATTCAAACATATGCCAAATTAAAAGTTTCATGTTATAAGTGAAACAAAACTACTAACAAACAAAGAAAACACACCTGTTTTTAGGTGTAAGATCATTACTTCCATGTGCTGATGCGCACACACATGCGACCTACCCTACCTTCTCACTTCTCAATTCTCTAATGTTATTTTAATGGTGGAAATCAAATTGGTAGTGAGGAGCACAGTACCTCATTATCGGGGTTCGTCAAACACATAAATTGAGGTTAAAAGCAATTTTAAAATAGTCTTTACATGTATGAAATAGAAATAAAAATTGAAAAGATTTTTTCTATAAAAAAATAGGAAAAAGTGAAATTATCATTGGCCAACTATAATGTCACAAATAACTTTCTTCTTTCTTCCATACAAAGATTTTTTGTTTTCTTGAACACTTGTGACATTGCGGTTGATCAATGTCACATGACATTGTCACCCCAAGTGCTACCTGTTGTCGATATGTTTGCTTTGGGATGGGGTGAGGGTGGAGAGGCTTGGTAGTGGCATATGCGTTTGTTGGCGTGGGAGAATGGGTTGGTGAGGGAGTGTCAGACTTTATTGCTTAATGTGTCTGTGCAAGTTGCTAGTTTTGATCCGTGGATTTGGACTCCAGATCCAATTGTTGGTTATTCTATTCGTAGTGCTTATTGTCTTCTCGCCCGAGAGGTTCCTCATCAGTTTATTGCAATGTCAGATGTTATCTGGCATAAAGATATTTTGTGTCTTTGTTCGCGTGACGATTACTTTGAAATAGATTGCCCACAAGGGACAATCTGTTCGAAAGAGGTGCCATTCCCCAAGCCTCTTAGATCTGTGTCGCGGTAGCGATAATGTGGAATCGACAAGGCATTTGTTCTTGTTTTGGGACTTTTTTTGGTTTGTGGCATCTAGTGCGGAATTGACTAGATTTTTCTTCGGCTCATCCAGCAGGTATATTAGATCAAATAGTTCAGTTTGGCAGGGTTCTCAAGAGTGCAATGCTCCTTTTTAATTCTCATATGGCTAGCGCGTACTTGGTTATTTGGAAGAAAATTAACAATGAGATTTTTAATGATACAACAAGCTCTTTATCTAAACTCCTAGAGAATATTAAGTTACTGTCTTTGGTGTGGCTAATTGCAAGTATTGCTTTTGGTTATCACAAGTGACACATGAATCCTCTTATGTGCTTGGGTATTGTATAATTTTGCTCCTTTTGTTTTCCGTTCTCTGTTCAAACTATCTAACTCTTTCTATCTGGTACACCTTGTGTTAGGGGGTTTGGTTTTATAATTAAAAAAAAATCATTGAGTTACACTTTATGAATAAATAAAATCATAAATGATTATTTGTAGTAAAATTAAAAAATATATACCTGTTTCCAAGATAAATAAATACTTAAAACAAAGTTGTTTGAGTTTCAAAGAATGTGGTTGACATCTTGACAAAGACACTAGTTGAGAGTTTGTCCATAAACAATTTTTTTGTGATGTCATTTTGAATTCTAAAAGATTTGATTGGTTTGTGCATATAAAGAATAAGGTTTGGTTTTGTATATTTCTAAGTTTAAACATTATTTTGTAAAAAAGTGAAGTTTCAACATGATCTCTTTTATTCAATGCAACCTCCTTATTTTGATCTTATATAAAATAAAGATTGTGTATTTTTTTACTCAAGTTGAATATCATGCTTCATTTTAGTATTCAATTGACTCATTTGTGATTATTCTCAATTTATTTCAGACTCACACTTCTCATTTGCTCAAACCAGACAGTTTCGCTATCAGCTCTGCTGTCATGGTGCGTTCGTCTCGCTGCAAGTTCCAGCTCCAGTCATGCACACTTCTTGCTTGAATTATTTTTTGCGCTACCGCTCCAGGAATTTGTGATGAGCTTATTTATTACCTTATGCTAATTATTCTATATTTGAATTTTGTCAGAAGCAGACTTCTGCAATTTGCATAAGGGTCTGGCTATAAAAATATATGCAAAGTGAGCCTTTTTCTTTCAATAACTTTGTTGTTTTAAATTGAGTTGCAAATTTTAACTTCATCTGTCTCACACACACAACTTTGATACAATTCTAAAAGATAGAAGAAATCATTCAACCTATTTATTTAATACAATTGGTTTTTTTTCTCTCTGTCTCTACACTTGTTTAATCTAAATGAGTTGTCAAAGTCAAACTCATAAATTTTAATTCTTTATAATAACAATTGTTTTGCTTGGTCCATTATTTGTTAATTACTTGGTCAGCACGCATAACTATGACTACATGAACCTTGCTTCCCAAGGTCCACTCCATCCCCTGCAGGCACCAACATCAAAGTTATCAATATATAATCACAAATCCATTCATCTATTTCTCATCAATCTCTTTAGCACCAAAAATGAAGAGAGAGGGTAAGCAACATGGTATGGTGAGGACATATCGAATCCTTCCTAACCCGACACCCGGTACTCGATTCATCACCCGGTTTGATTCCCCTCCAACTGCTGGACTTTTCACAAAAGTCCCTTTCAAGCCCACCAATCATTCCAAATTCACCGGCAAATGCGGCACGCCACAGTGCTCCGGCTGCCGCCTCCATCCGGTCTCCAAGTCAAAGAACAAATCCAAAGGTAATCACAAGCATTTTAGGGTCATGGAACAACCGGATTCGAACCTTATTGGGTTGTCCGCGACCGGGACTTTAAACAATCTTTCTGATTTCTACATGGATGATGATGATGTGGAAGATGAACATGTAAATTATTCATGCACTCTAGATGAGGAAGTGGTGATTCCAATGACAGTAGAACAAGTTACAGAAGAAAAATATGAAGATGATTGGTGTTTGGTAGAATGTTGTTCTTGATTTGATGATATCGTTTGTCGCTGATTCCAAGGTTACCATTATTGGTTTGGGTTTGAAATTTACCATTGCCTAAAAAAAGAGGAAGGATCCAAAATTATTGTTCTTGCTTATCCACTTGCCAATATTAAGGATAAGAAATTGGAATTTGTTCATACTATTTGTTGTTGTGGAAATAAAATTATGCTTTCAAATAAACGACACAAATATGCACGGGTTCACCCATTTTTACTTGATAGTTAAGTTTGATATTTTGAGTTTAGATTTTTTTTTTACAAAAAAAAAAGTTTGATATTATATTAAGGTAGGAAATTTAGATTATTTTTTACAAACACAAAACAATATTCATTTATTCAAATTGATAAAGTACATCAGATACAATAACATGTTCAACATCGTTAAAAACGTGAAGGATGAATCTACGAATAAATTTACAGCATCCAAGTTAATATACGACAGCAAAATGCCTACAAATAATATGATAATATATAAGTTACCGAAATACCTATGCTTTTGGATCTACAATGTTGACGTCCAAATCATTTATTGAATATGTAATTGATTGAAACTGATCTTTCAAAAGGAACCAAAGGAGCACCGCAACAAAACACGAAATCGAACAACACCGTACAAGACGACGAACAACACAATACCATATTCAGACGACGAAATCAAAAAAAAAAAACACAAGAAAAAACTTGATATATATGTGGAAACCAGTCATTTAGATTGAAAGAAAGAAAAAACAAAACCTAGAGGGTTTTAGGTAAAAAATGACCTAAAAACACCCACCTTGATGGGTGAAGAAGAAAGAGAACTGATAGAGAAAGTGAAGTTTCTCTCACTAAAAAACTAGGACCGACTCTTACTATTTTTATTATTCGGAATAAGTATAGAAAAAACTTTTAAAAATCTTGTTCTAAAATTATATTAATACAGTGAAGTTGTTGCGCAATTTCATGTAAACCTTATTCAATTAATAAAATTGTTTTGATTAATAATATTGTCTTGTGTATGTTTTTAAAATAAAATTATAATTAATTAAAATTATTCTCAATTATAGAGAGAGTGTTTTGTTTCATCATAAGAGTTCTATTTATAGAATCATTTATGTGTTCACCAATCTAAACAACTCCATTTAAGTACATTTGTACCTTATAATGTACTTCATTTCACTTAAACGCAACATATTTTATAGTGTACTGCATTTCACTTAGCGTTATTGCATCGTTAGATTGCACCACCGAATAAGTCTTAATTATTTACTCTCTCCTCAATCAATTCTTAAGTGTGTGACACTGTAGGTTCTTGTAAAGTTTTTTTTTGACGGAAGCGTGCTTATAGCATTTCATTAATAAGAATAGTTTCAATACAAGTGGGTATATCATAATAAACAGCGGGACTAGCTAAAGACGTGGCCTCTCGTGCAAGGGCATGAGCAACCGCGTTGGCTTGTCGCCTAACAAACTCTACCCCAGAGTTAGAATATAAATTGTGAAACAGAGAACGACAGGAAGAAATAATGCAACCAAACTCAGACAAGTCGTTCCTCGTAGCAAGGAAGGCATCATCGGTTAATTTAGAATCCGTTTCAAAGTCCACATTATCAAGCTGCATATCACTCAACCATTGCAGAGCAGAGTGCAGCCCTAGGGCTTCTCCCACGTCCACCGCAACAGTACACGGATATGTAATAGTCTTAGCCAGGACAAAAACACCTTCCGAGTCACGAACACAAATGACAATACCTGTACGGTTATGATGAGAAGAAAAAGCCGCGTCGATATTACATTTATATCTACCCGACATAGGGGGCTGCCACGAGATTCTATTATGTTGGTGTGATGTGGAGGCCCCCGTGTTTGCAGCCATTGCATGCTGAGAATGCGAAGTCGATGCAAGGACATCCGGAGCATTCATAGTGAGAAGTATCTAGCGACACGTCATTGCTACCCAAAAAACGAGAATGCCATATGATATGACTAAACCTTTCCTTGATAAAGATTTTGTGCCATTTTATCCTCGTGTCTATATTGAACACAAGGCATAGACCGTGTTACCCTAATTTAGTTCAATATTGGGCCTTAGGCATTTATCGTGTTATGTATGAGGGGTAAATTCCATCTATATCACTCATGTCCTTCAACATGATTTGTATAGTACTCATCAATCGACTTTAGGGTCAAACTGTTACGGACAACGTTTAACAAAAACAAAGTACTCAACTCCACATATATGATTCATAGTGGTTTTCGGTCGAAGGATTATATACGCTACTATCATTATGAGAATAACTAATGACATTTACATAAGATTTTATGTGAAATTCTCATGGTGTGTCAATCTATTGACCCAAAATGGGTTTCGTACAATGCCTCTGAAGTTTTGATATTATCGTCTGACTCCTGGTATATATTTATTCGGCTAACTTAATGAATCCTCATCCTCTTGACAATATTTTTCCCACATTGGACTAGCAGGAGGTATTTGGCAGTTTGGCTTCAAATATATATGCATGAAATGATTTTCATTCACATACCCAAGACACATGAGTCAGTCTGGTTCTGTTGGTGCACCTTGTAGCAGAAAAAAATGTTTTAGAGTACCCATTGCTAGTTAGTATAACTACAACATGTTTGTATTTTTGTGCCAAAAGAAATCCCATATCAAGCATAATCATCCATCTATTCCAAGTGCTGGGCTGATTCCTGCAGAGGTCAGAGTGTACTTGATCTCATTCAATCGTTTCTGTGATCCAAACTGTTGGAGATAGCGCTCCTTAGCGCTCCTTGTTCTTGTTTAGCTCAATCGTAAATCTCGGCTTGTGTGCTTCACATCAAATTCATGCAATCACCTCATCTCGAGAAGTAAACTTTCTATGAGTCATGAACTGTATGCAAAAATCAACTTTAGGATCGACAACTTATGTCCTATGTTTGGCTGTGCATCAACCATAATTGAAATAGAGTAAACAATTCAAGAAAACAAAGCGGTTTCAGTTAAATCCTGGTTCGAGTCCTAGAGTTCGAGCATCATATTTGAATGGTTCGAACTCTAAAACTCGAGCAATACCAGTACATATTTTTTTATGTGAATGAAACGAAAACAGTAAGAAATCAAATGAGGAAGGTTTTGGAGTCACATTATCTTTCCATTCAGCGCAATGAGATGCGTTTGAACGCCCTTGATGCTTTGATTGTGTGTTGGAAGTAAGATTTCACAAAAAAATGGAGTGTTTTTGGAGGGTTAGGAGTGGAGGGAAGAAAAAGTTAATGAATGTGTGTGCTGTTGTGTCTGAAGGTCCATATAAATATTCTTATGTTTTTACTTCGAATTCATATTCAAAATTTATCTTTATTCCTTTATTCGATTGTGATTTTACTATACTCACAAGTTACTAGTTTCATTACTTGGAGCGTTTGGTTTGTTAGTTGTCATTGATATTCACTCCACACATCATTGTCTTGATGTGATTCTTGTTCTAATTCACAGCAAAAGACATACAACAATAATCAAGCTTTATCCCACGTTAATAATTTTCTTAACACCTTAGTGATAATTAATATGAAATGGAGGAAATGTGAAAAAAATTTACACATCAAAGAGAAAAACCACATTGTTCATAAATTACAAATGAAACATTTTACATAATCTAACTTATAAATCAGACTGGCCACCACCAAAGCAATTGTTGAAATTTCCACTTAACCCAGATAAACTGGTGTGTGGAGATTGACAAAGAAACCTTTCAGAAGACACTCATATCCTCTTGTCCAATATCTACATATTTGTCTTCCTTTTCCTTTCCCTTTTCTTCTTCATTTGTATCAAAGAGAGGAGCATCAAGCTCAGGAGGTTTCTGGCAGTACAAGAAATAAGTAATTAAAAACTACATGAAGTAATAGCATGAAGGAAAACATAAACATTATTTATACAACGATATTCTAACAGCTAAACCGGGCACCGAATAAACGAGATCTCCAGATCATGGTTCAACTGTTTTAAACTGCTCGAATCAGGACAAAACCACGATCAAACAACTCAAATAACCTAACCATACACGATGTAGTTCATGGTTCCACAAGTTGAATGTCTGGTTTGGTTCGGTTTTTAAAACATTGATATATAGTACTACTGCTACTGAAGTTAAACTTGTTATGTTACCGTGCATCGGACTAGGGCCCAATTGATACCCCTGAAGAAGGGATGGTTTTTGATATCATTTGCTCCTCCATTTGAACCCAACCTGCTAGTTGGATCTCTTTGCAACAAGCGATAAATTAACTGCTTTGCACTGAGACTAACCTGTATCATGACATTTAAGATTATCATCAAATTCTTTTGAATAAGGCTGTACATTCAAACTTTGGAGGTTAACTTTATAATTCATAAGGTGATGCATGTTATCAAGGTTTCAGATACGATCTGTGACCGTGATAGTGGCCGCGCCATCATGGTTTTTGATGTCTCCACAACCACAATGTGATCACAATTAGCGTCGGATCAGTCATATTTGACAATAATTAATATCTGCAATATCAAGGATCACAGTACGATCGCAGTTGCATTCACTTGTTTTGAATTAATAACTTTGAACATTAATTTCTAGTCTAGAATCTATTACCTCTATTCTAATATGAAAACTATTAAGTTGTGCAAGGTAGAACAGGCTCACCTGTTTATTTTTGGGAAATCTAAGATCCTTGTGGAGAATATTTGCAAATGTTCTTTGCCTATTCTTTCCCCTGAATGGTGTATATCCATAAATCATTTCATATAGAAGAATTCCTGAAAATAGAAAAATATGCAGTCAAAACATAAATATATCCACTACACAGAAAAAATACAAAATGTATCCATGTTTAATTTTTGGTTTTCCAATTTTGTGGTTTGATAAAACTGTTTTAGGTGCCTAGATAGTTTTTTTATTATAAGCTATGAAGCACAAATACTAAACGGAAACTAACACTTCGACACCGATAATAATATAAGAAAATGACATAATCAATGAATGACATGTGCTAGTGTCGTGTCGGTGCTGGACAATGATGTGTCGGACATCGGACACGTCTTCGAACAGAAGTGTCAAGTGCTACCAAGATTATAAGAACTGAAAATTACCAAGAGCCCACCAATCCACAGCACTAGTATGGCCAGAACCAGTAATAATTTCCTGCAAAAGCAATAAACTATCAATCATAACAGAGATAAATGAGTGAAAATTTTAAGATTGAAAAGTGAAACATGTTAACTATGTCTCATCCATGCTTCTATGAGAACTGAATTTACTGCTAAAAAATAATAAGTTCAGAAACAACAAACCGGAGCTATGTACTCTTCTGTGCCAACAAAAGAATTTGATGCTCTCATTGGTTCAGCCATAAATATTGGAGCCTGTGGTCCTTTCTTCTTGTCATTTGTAGTTGAAATTAAAAGCTATAAAGAATAAAGAATGAAATCAGACACATTTAAAATTATTTCAGTGGAGTTAAAAAGTATTACATGTACATAAAAAATATGTCAATTATTTTAGATACCTGTGGTTTGCAAGATGTTAAACATGACAAATCAAAATCTGTTAGAGACACATGTCCACTTCTTTGTAGTAAAACATTTTCTGGCTTCAAATCCCTATATATTATCCCTGTGATCATGCCATGAGTGTATCATTTGTCCCTTGAAATAAGTTAAATAAAATTGTTTTTGCTGATTCAGAAAAGAAAAAAAAAATACTAAGAGTCTACCTTGACAATGAAGGTACTCCAATGCAGTAACTACTTCAGCGGCATAAAATCTATTATTATCACAAGAATCGCTTCATGTCAGTAACATGAAAGTATAAAAAACACTAGTAGCTGACATGTTGAAGAAGGATAATCTGTTTTACCAGTGAGTATGGACACCTATTTAAAACAAAAATATTGAACGAAAAGGTTCATAAAATCTTTTTGATTGCCTTCAAGCTCTAAATTTATGATGTATATGCATAAATAGGTTGTATAATATACCTCACTGCATCTTCTTTAAGAACCTTTGCTGGCTGGCGTTCAAGCAGCAGGAACAATTCTCCTCCAGGGCAGTAATCAGTTATCAAACAAATATGTGTTTTCGTCTGCAAATTAATCAAGTTTCAAGCAATAAAAAAATTCAGTTTATAGTAAATAAGTAGTATTGTAACCAAAGTTTGTTATTTGGTAACGTTTGTATTGAATGAAATAGGAAATAAAGGCATCTATGTAGACATTTAGTTACTAATAATTAATAACTGTTTCTCTTTGAAGTGATACCTGAAAGGAAGCATATAATGCAGGAAGAAAAGGGTGGTCCAACATGTCTAAGATTTCTCTCTCCGTGCAAGCTCTATGCACCTGTAGAAATTGTCAAAAGTGAACCAACATGTTTGAATTATCTAGAAGCAAGGGATAACATAAATGAGCTTCTTTTCTCTCCCTCCGCAATCACTTCAGAAGTATACTTCCCGGAAAAAACACAGGTTGTTTTTCCCTCCAAAAGTATACTTCCGGAAAAGAACACAGTTATCACTGACTTGATGATGGGAGGTGTTTAGTATATATCGAATCAAAAAATTAGCAGTTAAAAATAAAACATAGTTAACACATGTCAAATGATCATGTTTCGTACCTTGTTACGGTTGAGCATAACAGCCTTCTCCATAGCCTTCATGGCAAAATGTTGACCAGTTCCACATAGCTCCACAAGATGGACACTGAAAGACAGTAAACAAGTCATCGTATAATAACATTATTGCCACAAATCTTGATTGGAAAAAATGATGAGCATGTAAATGATGTGATGGAATTGTAATTAAGATTGTATTCAGCTAATTATACACTAACTTATCTACAAGTATTTTAATATGTATTTCATTGAAGAAATATTTAGTAATACTTTGAAGATTGAAATCATTAAGAAGAGTTCAATTTGAAAAGTGAAACATGAGAGAAAGAAAAAAACCTGCCAGTGTCTCCTGACCCTAAAGGTTTAATTGGCTTAAAATGCTTCAAGCCTATCTGTTCTCCACTCTCCATGATCTGCAAAACCATGGTCACATAATCAATTAGCAAAACATAACTTACTTGAGATATTGCAAAAGTTACTGAGAAGAAAATACAAAATATGACAGTCATGTGGAACAAAAAAGGATCTTTGATGACATGATTTTCAACAATCTTCGATATAATATGTCGTTTAAAACAATGGTCAATTCGTAAAAATCAAGCCTATTAACATTTTAGTCCCTGAAATTGTAAGAGTTGATCAATACAGTCCCTCATATTTATGAAACAGCAATCTAATCCGTTAAATTGAATTATGTTACATTTAGTTAACATCCTGACTTTAAAGGTTCTATGCTCATATTGATGCAGTAAGAGACTATGCAAGTCAATATGTAAGTCTTAAATGATTTTGATGGATGTTTAAAGAAGATATATTAGGATGGAGGGACTAAAGTGATTGTTCTTTAATATAAGGTACTAATTTTCCATTTCATAAATTTATGAGACTAAATTGCTCAACCCTTAAAATTTCGAGTACCAAAATGCTTATTTACACGTTAAAAATCTAAAGAAACTAGAGAGCAAGCAAGACAAAACAATGGAAACAAGCACAAATGTAAAAAAAATCATGTTAAAACTTTTACATTATATGTTAGTGTTAGTAGAGCATTCTTATATTTTGTAGTAGTAGTTCATGCATCTTTAATTAGTTAAGCACTAAATTGCAATAGCAAGAAACTTAGGAAAATGTGACATAATTTCAAGTACAAAGTAATTACCTTCTGAATAGCACTCCAAGCAGCATCATCCCTCCTATGAGGTTTAGGGTGAACCACTTTTGAATGATTCATCCACAGATCTTCTGGTTTCTGATGGTAGCCAAAAGGTTAAGTAACAAGTGGAATTCAAAAGCTTTTTAAATGATAAAGATGATAAATATTTTTACCATATTAGCATCTGGGAGTTCTCTCAATGCATCATCGACATTTTCTGCAGTTTTCTTTACCTAAATATGGATACCAAATAAACTTGTCACGACTTGGAATGTATTAAGCTTAATAAATTGAACAAATTTTCCTAAAGTAGAGATATTATATCCAAATCTTTCTTTTTGGTCATAATAGGTGCTTGTTTGGATTGATTTATTTGAGTTTATCTACCAGCATAAGCATTTATGAGACTGTTTGGGATAGCTTATTTGCATAAGTTCTCTAGGATAGCTTATGAAAAAAAAAAAAAAACTTGACTTCATTTTAACTTTTGTTATAGAAGTAACTTATACTTAAGCACTTGTATGATAAGCGCTTCATTAAGCTTGTTTAACCAAACAGATCCTAGAGCCTAATCAATTTTAACTTCTAATATGAACTGTAGGCTTTTATAGACTTTTTAAATTAATTTGAAAATGTTAAGATGTTAAAACGAAAAGAAAACTTGAGATATCAATATTTATTAAACTAATGAAACACTTGAATAGAAACCAAACCAAATTTTCTCCCTCTTTTGCTGTATCTTCTGCAATACGGTTGTGAAGAGGCTCCACATGTTGACTACCATCAAGTTGAACTCCAATAAAATACTGTACCTCTCCCTATTAAACATAAAAGGAAAATTGAAACAAGTTAACCTTTGTTTCTGTGGTAAATGGAAAATAACATACTACATACTGAGCACCGACATAGACATGGACACCAGGCACGACAATGTCAATAACACCGACATGCAGACACCGGTTATAATTTGAGAAAGTTGAAGCAAATGAATGATGTAACCACAAGTGTGTGATGTCGGTGTCGGACACAGTGATTTGGAAAGTGATTAAATATTCAACTCCTTGAGATGACTATAATAAATTGTACCTTCTGATCACGCATTGGCTGCAAATGGAACAGGTTCCAGAACTTTTTACCTAGGTTGAACAGATAAATCTTCAAATTCAGGATTTGATAACAGGGAAATATTTTGAACTATTTTTCTATCTACTAATATTTATACAGGTTAAATATTCATGAAATTGGAGATAATAACATAGTGTGACATTGACTCTCTTGTAAAAATTTCATCATTGGAACTAAATATTGCATACTAAGGATTCATGTAATACCTACAAAATTCCAATTTAAAATAAATTAACTTATTAAACTGGATTCCCATTAGAATGAATAATAAAAAGCTTACCACTCTTTGTATAATTAATAAGCTGCACAGTAACTTCTGTTTGATTGTCAATAGCTTGTCTAATTTTTTTCACTGTTGCAGGATCAGTTTCAGGTCCTTGCAAAAACCTGTATCATCAAATAGCATATAAAAATAAATACCATAAAATTTTGTCATTATGCAAAAACCTTCTAGGTTATTTCCAAGTATATATCAATTTTTGAGAAATGAATTTAAATTTGTTTAAATGTCTCCTGTCTCATATTAGTAAACTTGCCATACAATGCAACAAATTCAGAGTTTAATTTTCAAAGCCTTTTAGTCCATATAAATTTTTCATTTTTCATTTAGTCCATGAGCACTCTTTTCAGTCTCTATAAACGCACGTCGTTTTTTTATAATTTATAGGGACTGAAAAATAGATATAGAGACTAAAAACAAAATTCAAGATAATTAAAGAGATTAAAAACATATTTAACCGTACCTGCAATTTCTTCCCAATATTTCTTCCCGAGAATATTCTGTAAGCTCTAAGAAGCTATCAGATGCAAAGATCTGAAAAACCAAATAAATTAAAACTTTACCATCATATATTTCATATTCATATATGTCAATTTCACAAGTAATCAAATTCCATAAACAATTTTGGTGCAAAAGCAACACAAATGATGATATATATAGAAAAGAGAATATAAATTTTCTTACAATGGGATTATCAGGGAGCCTAGGATCAGTAATGACAAAGTTCTTCTCGATACGTTCAAGTGTGGTAGCAAGATCAAGACCCTTTCTCTTTTCCCTCTTTTTAATTTTTTCATCAACACTATCAGGCCTTTCATCATCCTCAGAGCTTTCCTCATCATCAGCAAGTTGTTCATCATTAAAGCCTTCATTGTTCGACAGACTTTTCCTGATAAACCTGCAGAAGAAGCATGTATGTAGATATTACATATATACAAAATGCTCATGACATTGAATACGAGCAAAAAGGAAACATATATATATATATATTTTCTCAAACTAAAAAGACAATTAGTTGTAAGTAAAAATGTACATATATATACCCCATGAAAGAACGGCGGCGCGAGTTGATTTTATTCTCGGGGGTCTCAGTGATGGGATGCATTGAATTAAAATGAGTATCTCCTCCTCCAGAATGTGATTTGCGTCTAAATGAAGGCAAAGTACTCTCAGATTTTCTTCTCCTTGATGACTTGGATGGTGTTTTTTGAAGTTCTTGAGTTGCATGATCACTATGTACTGTTTTTGTTGGCACTTTGATGAAGGGAAGACGGTTTGCTGATTCACTGAGTGACCTTGGTCTTCTGTTCACTGCCTCTACCAACTCATTTACTGATGAGTTTGCCTTCTCTTTCTGACGAGCTATACACAATACACATTCAATCTCTTAATCTTAATTAGTGGTTGCTTGCTGTTAGTTATAAATGAGAGTGTGCATATACTTCAATGTTTTTGGACAAATCAATGTACTTTTTCACAGTTACTATATTATTAGAAAATGCAAAGTTTGGTTCCATTAGATTAGATTGAATAAATATGTTAATTGAGACATTTAATATGTTGTAAGTGTGATGCATTCATTCATCATCCATCACTTCACACTACTAATCTTTATTTAGTTAAAAAAAAAAGATTTATTATCAGTTAATTAGGCTATTGTCACTCTAAGTTTGGTACTCCATTTTTAAGTTTTGTCAAACAAAAAAATAACTAATCTTTGTAGGGCATATGCAGCACACTATTAGTAGTCATCTTCCCAACGTAGCACACTAGTGAGTAGTAAGATTTTTTCATTTACAAAGATCAGGATTTGAACCCTAGACCTTCCATATATTATGCATTGTTCCTACCAATTGAGATAAGCTCACGATGATTTCTAAATGCTTACTTAAGAGTCTAAGTCCTAATCACCTAACTTTTTTTTTTAATTATGACATTTTCTGTTAAAGATTTTGTCTTTTTTTTAATGAACAATATGACAATTTCAAAAAAGAGTTTGATTTGTATATAGTAACAGTTTTTTTTACACATGTATACGATCAAATCACACAATAATCTCACTTTGTTTTGTTAATTTTTAAAAGGGTTAAATGCGTTTTTGGTCCCTATAGATATGTCAACTTCGTTTTAGTCTCTCTAAAAATTTTCTTTTGGTCCTTAAAATTTTTTCCATCTTCACTTTCGGTCCCTCCTTTAAAGTAAACTCATTTGTAAAATTCATATTTTTGAATAAAATTTTGTAGAAAATTCATAATATTATGAGAATATCTCCTAAAAAAATTTAGAATTTTTTAACAAAACATGAATTTAATATGAATTTTTATATTTTATACGGTTAAAAATTCATATTTAATTTGTGTTTTGTTAAAAAATTCTAATTTTTTTTGGAATATTTTTTTACAATATTTTACACATTTCTGCACAATTTCATTAAAATATACAAAAATTAACTTAAACATAGGGACCAAAAGTAGTGATTGAAAATTTTATAGGGACTAAAAGTTGAAGGAAAATTTTAGAGGGACTAAAACGAAAAGTTGGTATATTTATAGGGACCAAAAAAATATTTAACCCTTTTTAAAATATCTAAACAAATATGTACATTTTAAAACATGATAAAATGTATGAATAAAATATATATTTTATAATGATAGTAATATATACAAATTAAATTATATGAAAGAGACATACAATACATTATACTACATACCATCGTATCGAATCAAGGATTCGGGCAATCCATTGGGACGTAACATCTTCTCCTTGGTCCCCTCAGTATGCTTGCTAACTTCCACTTGCATTCTACATACCATGCATATATAATCACATTACATTCTTATTTAGTTAGAAGAAGAACTCTTATATATATATATTTTGAGACATACTATAGTAAATTAAGTGGTCTAATTATTGTACATATATACCCGATAAGTTTGAGGATTTTGCCATTTTCGTCCTTGATGGGTGCAATAGTGAGAAGATTCCAAAATGGTGTCCCATCTTTCTTGTAATTTAGTAATCTTCCACAGTAAGTTGTTCCTGCTGCTAGTGATTCTCTTATCTTTGCCACATCATTCGGATCTGTGTCAGCTCCCTGCATAAATCGACTTCATCCCCCACCCGACCCGTAATTCAGATTAGTTTGCTAGAAAACAACACATTTTTTTTAAGGGAGGCTAACAACACTCTCTTTTGAACACTCTCTCTAACACTCACTCTTTTATTGGATGAAATTCATGCATGTCCCACCATTTTGTGTGGGTTCTATTTCCAAAGTGTACACGCACAATGATTTAAACCAATAAAAGAGTGAGTGTTAGAGAGAGTGTTCAAGAGTGAGTGTCGCTAGCATTCATCTTTTTTTTAAATCAAAAGTATTCTCTGCGCGCAAAAGCGCAGACGAATTTACCTGAGGTACTTTGAAATCTCTCAATATCTAAAAAAGAAAACATTATGAGTATAGACTCACTCTAGTCTTAAGAAAAAAATTATGTTTTTTTTACTCAGGCTAATTTATTTTGTAAAAAGTATATAAATATACTTTTTCAGAATTATAAACTCTAAATCATTATCTATAACAAAAATGTCACCATATTAATTCGAGTTCTTTTTACTTTGGGTCAAGAGAGTTTGTTTATTCTATTAATTCTTGTTTTGTTTTCTATTGACAATAATAAAAACTGAAGAATGTATTTTTACACCTTTTAAAGTAGAATGTAAATCACACATCAAGTATTTTCAGAAATTTAGGAAATAGCAAACAATCATTTCAAATGCTTTAAAAAATATACTCTCTCTATTTAATCATTCTTCAAAAAAAAATCTCTAGTTAATCATTCATTTCCTTTTTGTCAAAATTGTTCAATGCCATGATAAGAGAAAAATAAAAAATTAGATATATTTTAAGAAAAGCAAATGGCCCATAATAATGTGATCTGATTTTATAATTGTGGTGACTTATTTATTTTATAAAAGTAAATGATCCTATTAAGTTTTTATGTTGTCAAAAAAACTGAACTTTTTTAATTTTTATTGAGATGAGAATCCATCTTTACTCTCAAATATGAGCAGAAATACTCTTTTTTTCTATGTTTTTTCAAACACAATCTTTTATTAAATGAAATCAACGGAAGTCCCACTATTTTACGTGAGATTTATCTTTTAAATGTGGGATGTATATTGATTTCATGCAAAAGCAATCATTTTAGTTTCTGAATATTAGACGTTGTCATTATAACATATGGTAAGTGTCGATGAATGTGTGGGACATTATCATTAGTCTCTAAATGACAATGCCTCACAAATTCAGATATCAAAGTTGTTGTTTATCCATACAGAAATAAAAGTAAATAAGTTATAGCTTACCAGTTTCTTCCAATGACCTCTTTGGAGGTATACCCCGTCATGTTAAAAAACCCAGCACTAGCATACATGATCGGGTAATCCGGTTTAGTAGCATCAGAAACAACAAATGTCTGTTGAAATGCCGATAGAGCATCTCTCAAATCCTCCGAAACTCTCGGTATTCCTCTGAACTCCCTTCCATCATCGGAACTTTCACCGGAACTTCTCATTGAATTATTCGAGTCCCTCCTCGAACCACCACCCGAGCTTCTAACTGCCACTCCTTGTGGCTTCCCCGTCTCCGAATCAGTTTTCAACACTAACCCCCACTCCGCTGCTCGTTGTGCTGCAGCGGAGCCAGGTTCGTTGGAAACTGGCGGAGGTGTGGTTTCTTTGAGTGCCATCCAAGAAGTGGCGACGGGGACTTCATCGGAGTTGATGGAGTCACGCGTCGGTTGTTGCGGAGTTTCGTCGGCTCGTGAGTTTGTTGTCCAAGTGTTCCATGAATTGATTGGATTTGGATTCCCATTGTTGTTGTTGTCGTCAGATGAAGATGGATTGAAGACTTCTAGTGAACCTCGATGGTCTCTTGCAAATGGTTCCATCACTTTCACTTTCTGTTTCATCGTTGTTCATGTGCATATAAATAATTAGCAACTATAGTAATTCATGATGCAAATTGTACCCCCTAGTAATAAAGAAGTAATTGAAATTTTGCATTTCCAATTGTTTAACTATATATCATCAATCAATATATATCTCTCAAAAAAAAAAAAAACATCAATCAATATATAAATATGTACGTGCATATATTTTTGGGGGGAATAGGGAACAAATGAATTAACTAAGAGTGGGATAGTGTTAGTTGTTGGAATGGCATATATTCGGGTGTGATATATGATATATGAGAGAGTGGGACTTTCAATTATACAGTGAATGATGAGTTGTTTGGGTGGGGCTTCGATCGGATTCTCCTAATCCGGATTTCTTTGAGCCACCGACTACACGCATTCACGTAGTTATGAGATCTGTGACTGTCGAATCGAGATCGTACGGTCACAAATTCATGACTACGTGAGTGTGTGTAGTAAGTGAGTGCAGTTTTCTCTTGACATTTAAGATGAAAATTTGCGTAGAGGGAGAAGAATGTTTTGTATTTGTATGTTAACGTTGTAAAGACAAGAACAAAAGTTTGTTTTTCGCTTTTGGACCAATAAGTATCACTAATTCTAACTAATTAATCTGATAGAGATAGTTTTTTTTTAATAAGTTCGATATCCAATTCAAAAACCGACTAATTCGAAAGACTAATTCCTCTGTCCACTAGTGGAGATCCAATTAAAAACAATGCAAAGTTTCATACGGTCCCAATATAAGAATAGTAAAATTCAATGATCCAATAATAAAAATAAACTAGTAAATACAGGGTACAACATTTACTTCACTTGTGCACTGTAAAACTATCTAAGGTTTATATATCTTGAAACTTCAACTTTGTTATTTGGGTCATACTCCGGTCCGAATAGTAAGGTTTGAGAGAAAAAACGACCCAATATAAATGCAAAACGTGGCTTTAGGGGGTTTGGATCCTCTTGTAGTGTAGTAGAACATTAGGGCTAATGTATGCATTGGTATGCTGTCCAAATTTAAACATAAAAAATAAAAAATTATTGCATTGCTATATTATTGTAGGAAAGGATCCAAAACGTTATATTAGCTAATTTGTCATATTTTAAGTTTTCAAGATAGATATCCATATTGTTTATGTATATGTTTATGTATGTGCTAAAATGAGTGGATGAGGTTAACTTGAATGAAGGTCTTTTAGGGGGCCGGACACAAATAAATGCCATGAAAGCTCTGAGACATAGACAATGTCTGGGTTGTTTGTGTGTTGTCAGAACATAAAGTGTCCACGAGTGCCATATAAATCCCTAGAGGAGAAGACACTTTATGGAAAATATAATAAATTGATAAAAACTATGTGATTGTAACTCATGGAAGCACTGTCTTACCAAGATTGATTGTTTCTTATTGTAAGATAGTAGGGTGGAAAAGAATTGATAGAAAGCTTTTCATAATCAATATAATACGCCAATAAGAAGAAATTACTAAACTTGCATGATATCATAAAACTTGCATGATTTCATAAGGTGTTGGATATAAAGTACAAGAAAAATAGTTTACTATTTTTTTACATAAAATCGGACATCAACATTTTTTTTAAACAACAAAATATATTAATAATAAAATTCTTGCACAAGACGAACATAGATTAACAAAACAAAAACAACAAGATAAAAGGCGATGTACACAAGCGGAACATCCAAAAGAAAACTAAAAAATACCAATACATATACACCAACACTATATATTTATACGATGACTTTTATTTTTATATTATATTTTCTCTTTATTCACATCTCTCATTCGTATACGGTGTTGGGATACGATATAAGTAAGTTAGCTTAATGGTTGGATTCACACACATTATGTGGAGAATCCAGAGTTCGAACCCCAGCCCCTAAACATAGTGTCTTTGGTAGCTACCAACTGAACTACACTTACAAGATACTTTGAGAGAATTATTAATACCGGGTATGGTTATTACTATTTTTTTCAAATGTAGGATACATAAGGTTTGGATCCGTTAACAAAATTAATTTAAATTCTTCGGAAGAGTTTCATGAAGTCTTGGAAAATATATGAAGAGTATAATAATTTTTTGTTTGGACAAGCTTATCAATAAAGTTTATTGAAAAAAGAAATAAAAAAAATTGGGATACATTTGACTATCGGACACTTATCATATAAAGTTTTTTAAGCATTAAATGAAAAGGTAAATCATATCATAAAGTTCAAAAGCCATATGGTTGCTACATTGAATGAATATGAATAAATATGATGAAAATATTCCACTGTAATGCATGATATGCAGACTAGGAAATACCTCGAGTTGAACTGTGCTGAATTATCAGGAGTTATGGGTTGTAGACTTGTGTGTATTCTTCTTATTCCTCACCAAATTCAAGCAAGGTACGTACCATATATATAAACAAACATATAAACACAATATATAGAACTTGATTTCTAGAAATGATTGATAAATAATGGTGTAGAAGAGGATGACAAATGAGAGAAATATATTATGAAATGAAAACACGAATAATTGTCTCAAAGGTTTGGGTTTCCATACCTATGTTTCAAAACTTCACATGGCTCTTGGACCTATATATATTCTATTTTTTCTATAACTGTATTCACTCACAAAACAAAATAGGTACCAAAATTTTGCAAAACCAAACCGTGACATCCTAAGTTGTTGCTTACCTTTTACTAAACTTAACTTTCAATGATTTATGGCGTCAGTAATTGACAGTCTGGAAAAGGGTTGTCAAGAAAGAAAAGTAACAAGAACCGAGAACGTGTGTTACTGCTTTTGATTGTGTGTATGTATGTGATTGTGGACTTATAGCCAAGGACAAAAGGCAAATAGACAACAAAAAATGGTACATACCTACTTATTACTATTTGGTCTAGAGATAATTAGAATATTAATACCACAGTGCAGTGGCGGAGCCCTTCATGGGCTGGGGTGGGCCGAAAAATTAAAAAATCAACGATTATAAGTCTATTTTGCGAGATTTTATACAATTTTGTGTCGGTTTTAGATTTTGGTTGATTCAAATTCTTTCAAAGTGGTGTAGTGGCCCACCCAAAAATTTAAATAATTCAATTATAGGTCTATTTTGCGAGATTTTATACAATTTTATGTCGGTTTTAGGTTTCGGTTGATCCAAATTCCTGCAAAGTGGTGTTGTGGCCCATCAGAAAAATTTAAATAATTCAATTATAGGTCTATTTTGCGAGGCTTTAAATAATTTTTTAACGATTAATTTTAGTGGCCCACCCTAACTTTTTTTCCTGGCTCCGCCACTGCCACAGTGGTTAGAGTAGAGAAGTGTCTCATGTGGTCTACGGTGTACATATACTTAAAAACATTTCAAAACTTCTATGATACCGAGTGTTGCTACCTTAAAGTAAAAGTTGAGTCCCCCATGTCGATACTTTGGGACAGAGACAATAACATGATCAATGTTATTTAAACAAAAATAAGATAAACATAAGTTGTGGTTGGTTGTAGTAATATTAGTTTTTTTTATCAAACTGACATCGATTAATATTGTGAGCTTTTATTTACAAGCAGCGACATCAATTTTTATTAAGGTTTAAATTATTTTAAAGCATCGATCTAATATTTTAGACTATATGCATGAGACATCTTATCATCCTAAATATGTCTGTAAAAAAAGAACAAATCATCCTAAATATGTCTATTACTATATATACCAACTATCTTGTACAATATGCTGGTTTTAAATTGCGGTGATTTGTTGCATGCGGTCATGTCATAATAATATGATGAAAAATTACGGTCAAATATTGTCATATGAAAACTATACAATCAATGTTGCGGACCATTTTTGAAAACTTTCCCATGAAGTTTGCTGGAACACATGGGCTTGAGAAGTGGACACACGAGACCATGTTGATAGAGTAGAGGGACTCTTCACACGACCACAAATAGTTGTCAAGATTGAGTTTGATGTTTACCCCTTTGATTTGATTTGATGTAGTTGTCTCTAATGAGTACTAAAATGACTCTTCTTTGATCAACTTGTTCAATTTTATGTGATGTGATTGTGAAGGATCAATGGTGCCTACGACAAGTAATCTTATCTAGCAAGCTAATATACCAATAAGATTAAACCTCATTTCTATTTTCAACATGATACTTTAGACAATATATTATGTTTCAATTCTATTTTATAATAATATATTTAATTTAAACATGAGAAAAGTTTTTTTTTATACCATAAAAGACCGTTATTCATTCAAAAAACTAAAATTAAGATGATAAAATCACGAAGATCACGGGTTGGACATACCACATTCTTATTTTGATATTAGTACTATCGTTGACAATTCATATAGAAATGTTAGGAGCCAATATGACATTATCAAAACAAAATTCAAATCCTAACAACCAAACTAATTTCTTCCACGAATGATTGAAGGTCAATAATATTACAAGATCCACACTCTTTAATGTCATCTAACTCTCGAAAAAAGATTGTACAAAGGTTGGCTCAAATCGACTTGGACTATAGATGGTCTTTGAGATGACCAATCAAACCATATTATGACAAGTCTTTGGTGAGGTTGAGAGAATTATGGATTAGTTGAAAATCGTCATAAGTCCCTTACGTAAAAATAGTACCGATAAAACGAGTCCTTCATAGACATTATTTCAACAAACACCGGGTACGTATTTGAATTTGAAGCAGCCTAGAAATAGTAGAAAATAGACAAAGAATCATACCAAAGAAAACTTAAAATTAACAAAATCTAAATCAACTCTAATCTCTTGTGGTGTGCAAACTCTCAAGTTTGGTACAAGAGAGTTAACAAAAAAATATAAATCTCATAAAAATAAAAATAGAAACATGAGTGACAACTGAGTGCGTGACCCCTAGTATTGCTGATAAAGACCCATAACCATGTGATGTGGAAATGCTTTGTTCGGGACAACATACTTTTCCTTATCCAGATAACTTCGATATTTGAAGCTGTTATGTTCTTTGTGTATTGCTTTCCATTCCTTCTTAATCAGAACTCAAATTAATGGGGTATTGTATAATAATAATAATTCATGGGGCTCCCCAGTTCCAATTTAATTGTACTTGTTTATTTGTTACATATTTATTGTATAATGTTTCATGGGGCTCCCCTAGTGTGCATCTAGATTTAATTCTAGTTGTTTATATATGTTACATATCTATTGTACATGTTACAATCCACTCAACCTGTAATTGTTGCTCTTGATAATTGGTCTTTAAGTGGCGACAACATCTTCACATTATTATTTATTTTGATTATAGTTGCACATGGCCAATGATCAGTTTTTTTAATATATCTTGCATAATTGTGTCTTTAGAGATACATATCGTAGGTTGATGATATCTAAGACAACTCTTTTTTAGATACACTAGACATCAAATTTAGTTATAATAATTAATTAATTCAAGTATCTAAACTTGTGTTATGTTAAGTTCTTGGCCACTAATCAATTTTCGTCATTAGGGGTCCTCACTATTTTTGTCATGATCAGTCGTTTTTTCAGTACATTTGAATTAATTTTTTAAAATAATAACTTGATTTTAGAACTTGTGACATCCATGTGATCCTACCTCTCTCGAACAAGATTATGATACTTAGTTTATAAGTCAATTCTATGATATCCACGGTGAGATAATTTTTGCATCATGTATAAGTTGGTTTTCACCATTTGATTGGCCATGTGCTAGAAATATGATGTAAAATTTTAATCCAATAATCTAATGATGGCCAATAATCTCACTATTAAATTAAATAAAATATGATGTAAATTTTTAATCCAATAATAAAAAAGACACTTATGTATGGCGTAAGACTATTTTACCTGAGCATATTAGACAAAATCTAATTTATAAAAAAAAAAAAAAAAGGTTGGGCAATGCACGAAATAACAATTTGTGAGGAATAAAACTGTTAGAATTTGATTAAAAATATATTTAGCACAACAAAACATAACTTAAAAAAAAAGTATAAAAAATCAGTAAAAAACCAGTATAGATATAAAATTTGAATATTAAGGAAGTGACATAATAAAATGATAACAATATTGTATATTTTTATCGTGATAAACTCACTTCATTTTATTGGCAATAAAATCTACAATACAAGGAGGCAATGACCAAAAAATGAGACTAAACATTGATGTAGGCAAGTATATTAGGTTGTCGTCTAATAAATGTAATCTCAAAGTTTAGTCAAAATTGTTAAACGTTCCTAACGCTTTTGATTAAGAGTTTTTTTTATCTTACGTAAATTTTCAATGTTAAGAAATTTAAAATAGTAACTTTGCATGGTAACTTATATATTTTGTATTAAATATATAAATTTTCAATAAAAATTTGCTATACTTAGTTATTTTAACATGTGCAACATTGCACATGTTAGACAAACCTGAATATATCAAATGATTTTAGATTTATGTAAAATTTTAGTGGATGATTTATATGATATAAACTAAAAATCTAACTGTCAAATTTATAAAGTAGAAATCAAGTAAAAGAGATTTTTATTGAGTTTTTTTTTTAGGGAAGATTTTTATGGAAAAATAAGAGATTTTTTACGTTAAAAAGACAAATTTGTACCATTTATCTCCTATTCTTAACAACTTATTTTCTAATTTGAGGAGAAAGTGAAACTATGCTGAGCCCACCACTTTTTATTCTCTCTTCTTAACTTCTATTCAAGAGAAATTGGCTACTTTCTCTTCTACTTCTCTCTTCCAAAACTTTATCTTTCTTATTTTTCTCGAATGAAACAAAGGCTTAGAGTGTATTTGGATGGGAGAATGTTTTGAGGAAATGTAATGTTTTGAGGGAATTCAAATACTTTCAGGTGGATTTCATTGTTTGGATAATAATTTGAAGAATTTTCAAAATGATGGAAATTTATGAAGTATTTTGTTCAAGTTAAATTTAGAGAATTTCAAATGACACCTAAAAGCCGAGAATTTCAAATTTCTTCATTGTTTTAATTTTTCAAAATTTGCATTTTGGTCCCAAATTTTCCAAAAATTTCAATTTGACCCCAATAAATTTCCAAAAAATTGCAAATTGGCCCTCAAAATTTACAAAATTATAATTTGACCCCTCAATTTTTTTGAAATTTACAAATTGACCCCAAATTTTAATTTTCAAATTTGGCCCCAAAAAATTAAAATTTATAAAAGTTGTCCAAAAATAATGACTATGAAATTTTTATTACTCCATCCAAACAAAAGTATTAAGAAATGAAAATAATTTAATTGAATCATTTAAATTGCCTAGAATTCTAAAAAATTTAAAATTTCTCAATTACGCCATCCAAACACACTTTTAGTGTTGGGTTGAATGGATAACAAGAGGAATAAACTCTATCTTTCTTATTTTTCTCGGCTTAGTATTGGGTTGAGTGGACAAGAAGAGGAATTTTTCGTCGTTGTACAATAGTAAGTCGGTTTGTAAAAAAATTGATTGTATTGTATACACATGGACTGTATATTTTTTTTAACAAGACACATGGACTGTATATGGTTAAAGTTTAACCGCTCAGAATTCACAATATTCTGAATCGATAGTTTTTGAAAAGTTGATGAAAGCATCAATTTAATTTGCACTCATATTAGACGTCGTGAATTAATCATTCAATGTATTTTCTTGATCTGTTATATACTTTCTAAATTTCAATTACTTTTTTGAAAAAATTCTGAATTTCAATTATATTCATGTCCCCTATAATACATTTCCATGTCTGACAAATGATGAAAATATTAGAAAAAGAATTTCACCTCTTTTCGGAGATGTTGCTGCTGGTGCTTTTCATTTTCCTGCTCATAATAGCAATGTTTCCCACTCTTCAAGTTATTCGGTCCAAAGGAAGTATCCCAATAATGAAAGCTTGACCACAGTCCTTTTATACTTAAACCTACTTCCAAAACATTGAATTCTAGTATTCACTCCAGTCGACATGCATGTGCCACTTAACCATACAATTTAAGAGTCTTCTAAACGTGAATCAAAGTACATACACTACACACATTATAAGAGGACTTTTATAGGTAATAACTTGGCGTAGATAAGTGGATGAATTTGGGAAAGTAGTTTTCAAATTTGGAGTTGGGTATCTACTACTTTCTTATCTATAAAATGTTTCCATAACTACCAAGCATCGGTTCCTTAATCAAAGTACAATGATGATCTTTTATTATTAATATTTTTTGTGAAGGGACTTAAATTTTGAATTTTTTTTGTTATCTTTTTCCTTCGGATTTTTTTCTATGAGAGAATTATTCTTGAATTCATCTCATGCATGATTCTCTTCTACTCCACCTTCAACTTAGAATGTTGCAAATTTCATAAGCAACCCCAACTTAATTTCATCCTAAGAGAATCATTTTGATTCATCTACGTAACTCCAAATAGGGTAAATAATAGCAAAATAATTTTGAAGGTCTAAGTTGGTTTATAATATGGTTTGACACCGAAATAAAATAGTTATTGCATGAAGGCTCAACTTTTGGTTTGGAAAAGATATTATGACATGAATGTTGGCTTGAAAAAGTCTCTAGTTATACAAAGATAGCCTCAATGTGTGTTTGTACAACCAATAAACATGTAAAGAATAACTCAAACTATGAACACATAGATGAAGTCATTTCTCCTTAAAGAATAAGTAGAAAATGAAAGTAAACAATAGAATTTATATATTTGGCTCCTCATGCAAACTTGCTTTCTCTCATAAGGAAGTTCTATTCTCTTTTTTGGGTGGTCTCCTTTAACCATACTATGAGAGAATTAAGACAACAAATGCGCCGACAATGTTGATTCTTTGAAGATGTGGATGTCTCCTCCTTCTCAGTTAAATATCACTCTTGCTTGCATATACCTTTAGTGTATTTGGTTTTGTTTTTAAGTTTTCCCTTTGATAAAATAATAGAGGGATAAAAATGTGGTTTTAGAAAAAGGAAAACTAAAAGTTTGAATATACGTAAAAAAAAGGGGGCCAAAATTTTATTTAAACCTTTTAATTTTAAAACACCTAATTATTATATTTGGTGGGCTCTTTTGTTTTCTTTTTAGGGAGAATTCTTATTTTTATTTCTAAACGGCTTGGAAATTGGATCACCCTTCAAAAAAAAAAAAAACTTGGAACATGCATGCATTGCAAAACGCACCTAAGGCATATGCAATTTTCAACCTTGCTTCCATTTTAACCGCATTCAAGTTCGCCTCGTCACATAACAAATTTCACATATTTTTTTGACAAAATAACAAACTTCACACATAGAAGAACATCAACAAAATATGTATACTGTGATCCGAACAATTCTGAGATTGAACGCCATTCTCACCACCGTCTTTCTTCATTCCAACACCTGGAAGCAAAACTATTAACCCAACAATCTGAAAGAAACTCGAAGAATCTGAAAAGAAAAACATCCAAAAAACCAAATGTACTCATTCAGGCAACGTATCATCACTTGGTTGATCCTAATCATGATAATATTATACATCCTTTACTCTTCCAATCTTCTTTTGTTAACTACAGAAAAGCGAGATTGTTCCACCAACGTTCGTTTAGATGCAGCCGCAGATGAAAAGCTTGAGATGATTAGTACTGGAAATATATCCAAAACTACATCATCTATAATTGAAAAAGAAGTTTCAAACGAGAAAAAAATGAAACAGAACAAAACAACAAAGGAGGAAGAAGAACAGGAGCAAGATGAAGATGAAGAAGAGTTGTCTATTGATGATTTATCTCAAAGACAAGACACAGAGATCAAACACATTGTTTTTGGGATAGCAGCTTCATCGAATTTGTGGAACATAAGAAAGGAATACATTAAGGTATGGTGGAAACCTAATGAAACAAGAGGGGTAGTGTGGATGGATCAAAGAGTGAAGACACGTGATGATGAAGATTTACCGGATATTCAAATTTCGGGGGACACCAGTAGATTTAAGTATACGAATCGTCAGGGACAGAGATCTGCTTTAAGAATTTCAAGGATTGTGACAGAGACATTGAAACTTGGGTTGGAGGATGTCAGATGGTTCATGATGGGAGATGATGATACTGTGTTTATGGTTGATAACGTTGTTAGAGTTCTTTCAAAATATGATCATACTCAATTTTATTATGTTGGAAGCTCCTCTGAGAGTCATGTTCAGAACATACATTTCTCTTATGGTATGGCTTATGGTGGTGGAGGATTTGCTATAAGCTACCCTTTGGCGAAGGAGCTTGCAAAGATGCAGGATCGTTGTATTCAACGTTACCCTGCTTTGTATGGTAGTGATGATAGAATGCAAGCTTGCATGGCTGAGCTAGGTGTTCCGTTAACCAAGGAAGCAGGGTTTCACCAGGTAATTAACACTTTACACTAATAAAAAGTCAATTTCTCACCATTAACACTCCTAAACAATACGTCAATTGGGTAGGGATTTTTTCAGTTTCACATGCATAAATTGAGAACTCTATTGGTATAAAAAAAATTGCTATTTTTTACAATAGATTATTGAACAAATCTTGCACAAATCCATGTTACATTTTTTAAAAGCATTGCTCTTTTAGAAATGTTGGCATAGTTAGGCCTTGTTCTTTATTTTTTAAAATGGAGAAAATGTCTGGTAGTGTACTAATATCAATTACTAGGAATGATTGGTGACTTTGATTCTCAACTTAAGGAAGGAATTAAAATATACCTATGTATGTCTTTCTTTTCTATGCAGTATGATGTGTATGGGGACCTATTAGGCCTTCTAGGAGCACATCCTGTTGCCCCACTAGTGTCATTGCACCACCTTGATGTCGTGCAACCGATATTCCCAAAGATGAACAGAGTACAATCACTACAGCACTTAATGAAATCTGTGAAGCAGGATTCAGGTAGCATAATGCAACAATCAATTTGCTATGACAAAAAAAGATACTGGTCCATCTCAGTTTCATGGGGCTATGTTGTTCAAGTTCTTAGGGGAGTGTTGTCCCCTAGAGAGTTAGAGATGCCAACAAGAACCTTTCTTAATTGGTATAGAAGAGCTGATTACACTGCTTATGCATTCAACACAAGGCCTGTAACCAAACACCCTTGTCAGAAAGCTTTCCTTTTCTATATGAATAGAACTCGATATGATCCTGTTAAGAAGCAAATTATTGGTACTTATGCACGTTACAAATCTAAACCTCCTGATTGCCGGTGGAAAATGGACTCACCAGAGGATATCGATAACATTGTAGTTTCAAAAAGACGAGATCCTCTTCGCTGGCAAAGGGTAAGGATACTTTGAGACTCAAATTACTATGCATTTGAAGCACTGACTGACACACACACACACAGATACTAGGCACACCGACACTAATGTTAACATCAATAATAATTTGAGAAAATTGAATGTAATCACATGTATGAGTGTCGAGCACCGATACAAATCAGACATCGCACAAAGTATATTGAGATATCAAACAAACCTCGTTCATTTCTTTTCATTCCATTACTAATTTATCAATATTTAACATCAATCATTTTAGTGACTAAATTATAAACTTGTTTTGCAGTCACCAAGGAGGGATTGCTGTAGAGTTCAACCGTCACGTCACTCACGTAAGGGATCAACTTTGTACATATCGGTTGGCAATTGTCGAAAGGGGGAGGTTAGCGAATTGATCCTTAAAGGTGGAAGTTCAGCTTCCAAATTCTTATGACATAGTTTTTTAATCTAATTTCTTAGCTGTATTTGCATGGGAAAAAGTCCACAGAACACAAATTGAACTTGAACAATTCTCATTGTTCATATTATCACAAGCTACAGTTCTATGTAATTGTAAACTCAAAAGTGGAGACTAAATTGCATAGTTTGTTAATCAAATTTCATAGTTGTATTTGCATGAGAAAAATTCCACAGAACACAAACTGAAGCTGAACAATATCATTGTTCATAATGTCACAAGCTACAATTGTAAAGTCAACAAATGAGACTATATTGCAAGTTTTTGTAATGCATTCTATGTGAGAAATTCATTATTCTTCTCCAATGAAATGATAATTTCCATAGTTTCATTTTAACACAGCACAAATTCATATGAAATTTCTATTCTATGTCATCTAATGAGTGTCCAGAAAGAGAATTGGCACAAAAAAACTTCAATCCTTTTGTTCCTTTTTACCAAAGAAAATGGTTCTTCAATTAGGCGAACTCGATGGAGGCAAGTACATTTCATCCTCACCTGAAAGATCTTGATGAATTGAAGGCATAGGTGACGATGCAGCAACAGCGAGTATCGTAAGATCAAATCGAGCATTATCATTTGAAACCGGTGTATCCATCTGCCGTATAGTTGTTATCCTACCATCCTTGATCTCCACATCCACTGTTTTCAAAATATCACAAGATTTCATCAACAAATTGAAGTTAATCAAAAGATCATTTTATCAATAAATTAAAGTTAGTAACATTAAGATTTAATTGCACTTAATCTTTACGATCACAAATCTGAATATAGTTACACTTAACCTTCAACTTTCGTTTTCTATCATCCTTATTATCACAAATCCGAAATTAAGAATACTAATACAAAATTATGAACACAATAATGTCGCTAATTATATTCAATTCCTAAAAACGGTTAGTGACACTAAGATTTAATTACACTTAGAATCTTGCATATTAATCTTCAACTTTCGGTGTCGCTAATCAGAAACCTTGAACACAAGAATGTCGCTAATTAGTAATTAGAAAGCATAAAGAACAAGATCATGATAAGATTAAAAGAAAAACAGAGCGTGAAAATGAAATTAACGAAGCGCATGAAGAAACGATACCTGGAAAAGAGAACCACCAGAGAGTGAAGAGACAAATGAACACAAGCAAGGGAATAGCGTGAATCATCTTATTCACCGTCGGTGATCGTGACCGGGAAACGTCTCTTCTTGCGGTGGTGCGGTGATAAACTGGAAGTGTGTCGAGTGAATCATCGTCAGCGGTTCTTCTCCGTTTTGCGTTCTGCGGTTGCTCTACAGAGATGTTGAAGGTTCCGTGATCGTCGCTGGAGAATCGCGAGTTTGAGATTGAAGATCGTTGCTGCATTGTGAAGAAGATGAAGATGAAGTTACGGTGTGATTGAGAGAAAATTTTGTTCGGAGATGGAAGCTTGCGATTTGTGTTTTCGTTTGGTTCGTTAGAATCGTAATAGAATTTGGCGGGAATGTGTATGCTCGTGACACGCACGTGCTTTATAGTTTTCACTTTTCACTCTTCCACGGTCAAAAAAAAAAATCTAATTGAATTAATTATTTTTGTAAAATCAAATGTAACTAAAAGTAACTTTTCGTTTGAAATTTTTCACTTAAAAGTTATTTGGAAAATAATTTTGTAATACAAAAATTAATTTGTACACATAAAGTTTAAACATAAATTACTTATATAGTTCAAAAATAGTTACTTTGTAAATTTTGTGTTTTTTTAAAGGGTTAATAGGTCTTTATCCTCCTGTAATATACACCACTTTTGATTTTCCTTCCTGTAAATTATTTTTTTTTAGATTTCGTCCTCGTAAAATGAAGATTCTTCAGGATTGCCCCATAAGCCCGTTGAGTCAGCAGAATCTCCAACGTGGCAGCTACGTGGCTTTTTCTTTTTAAATTTTTTTTTATGACACGTGTTAAATAATTGTTACACGTCATTAAAATTTTAAAAATACGAAATTTTTTATCAATTGTTTTTAATTCATTTTTTAAAAGGGTAATTTTAATTTTAAAAAGTAATCAAAATATGAAGGGTTTTCATCTTTCACCCTATCATATCCAACACTTGTGAATCTAGAAAACTCAAAACCAAACAGATTTAGCAACCTAAATCACTAAGAATCGTAACCCAAACAAACCAAATCCAGAAAAGCAAGTCGAATCACAGTAAGAACGAAGAAGACGATAAAGTGGAAGGGGAAGTCTGCGGAGGAGAAAAACGATGCGAAGAAGAGAAAGGTTCCGAAGACGAAGAAAAATGACGGTAGGAAGAAGATGAAAGTGATTAAGAACGCGAACATGACGAAAACGATGAACGAAAGAGTATCAAGGAAGAACAATGAAGATGGCACATCTGAAAATGTAAGTTTCTCCTTTTTCGTATTTTGTAATGTTTCGCTTCTTTTGCATGTGTATGAATGAAGTTTTTAGTGCGAAAAAAGGGTGTATATTTTTGTTGAGGTCCCAGAGATTGCTCTAATTGAACAAAAAGTTGATGAAAAAGAATCAATTTTTTAGAGTTTTTTATTCATGTATGTGGTGTGATGTTGTTTTGTTTTGTCTTTTGTTGCATGTTGATATGTGTGTGGGGTCGTGAGTGACATGTGTCCTAACGTTATTGGTTTAATTTTTGTGTTTAACTGAAGAAAGGGGTTATGAGAGGTGGTATTGAAACAATTGCATCTGATATAGACCCTAATGCTTAGAAAGTAGCAGTTATCAAGTAACTTGTTAGCAGCTGGGTTTTGAGAGAGGGGTTTAGGATATGGGGTAAGATGGATGGGGTGGACAATGAGTTTTTTGAACTCACTGTGGACAATATTGCAGAATTGATTTAGTGCTTTTTAAATTAGGTTGTAAACTAACTCCTTTTGTAAAATTATTTAGTGCTTTTTTTTTCATAACAAAAATTAGGTTGGAAAACTTTTTGTTCAAAACTTTAGAAGCTTAGTTAAAGTAAAAAATTATTAAAAGATAAAAAAATACTATATATAAAGAATCAAACGTTTAATTAAACCCATTATATTTTTTTCTCGTAAGCATGTTCAAACTCTGACAACTTGTTTAAGAGTCATGGATCGAACTACTCCCAACAATATTTTTTCTCTAAACAAGTCTTTGATCAAACCTTTGATCACTTTCTTAAGGGGTCAAGTCTTTTACCACTTGAGTCAATTCATTCATGATTGTCATTGTTAATTTTTTAAAATAATTTGATGATTAAATTTTGAAGCAGAATGGTTTCTCCTTTCAATTTTGACAAGCAATCATCACTAGAGAGCTTCCCCAAAATAGAACTTATACGTACAATATTCATACAAATCATTTTTTTTTTTAAGGATCATACAAATCATTTATTGCATACATTTATAATAGAATTAAAAATGGTGAATAACGAACTAGAGAAAATTAAGATGAAGCAAATAAATGTTTGATTATATAACTACTGCTATAAATTCTGACCAATGGGTAGAAGGCAAAACAATCAAAGAAAGAAACCTAAGGGATAACTACATTTGAAATGCACATTTTGTCTCCTATGAAACAAAATTTAATAACTTGGTCAAATATGACAGAAAAAAATGTAACTCCCTATCTATCTTCTATATATTTATATATATCTTTGAATTTGAAACTTGCTTCATTCTAATGCTTGAATTGTGTCTATGTGGCACCTCTAAAAAAGCTTGGTTTTTACTCTCTTATTCTATCTAATAATAATCTAATAGTTGTAATATATAGATAGATTAGTAATAATAGATGTTGTTACCAACCTCATCCTTTCATCCTTTGGAGAAACCCAAAAAATCGATGAAAGAAAAAGGTTCATGCTTTGATATAAGCTTTTGGTGCACTTTATCCATGTTATTTTCCGTTAAAATTCTCATATGTTACAACTTCCAGTGTTTCTTTTAAAAATCAGGAAAATATAATGAAAGTGTATAGGTAGGTAACCGTCAAGAATATGTGATTAAAAGTCAATGGCACACTTAAACAAATAAACAACTTCTTTAATAATTTTGTATTTTTTTAAATATTTTTTAGATTATCCAAGATGTGCTTAAACGGACTATATATATAGTCTAACTTAAATTTAGAAAAGATGCTATTTAGTACAATATTTGATATGCTATATTTAAATGATTTTTTTTTTTCAGGGTGCTATACTAAAAAATCCCATATACATGTCCAGATAAAAAACGGATGCACTAATTAATTAATTTTATTGAAAGCCATTATGAAAAGTATTTGCAAAATTTATGAAAAGTCAGTCTAATAGAACTATGTATACTCTGATTAAAAAAAAAAATAAAGACCTCTTTCTCTCTTTAATTTGTCTTCAATGTATACAACCTTTCAAATATCATCTCTTTACATTCTGAATTCGCTACCTACGATTAAACACACACAAAAAAAATTGATCTAACACATAATTGTAGAGAGCATTTTATATAAATATGCAACACATTCAGTGCACTTCTTCACCTTTCACATTTGCACTCTTTTTGTTTACTCATCCTTGGATTACCAAATCCTTTGTAGGAAATCATGTATGTTGTTCGGAGAAATACTAACAAGTAAGTAGATAACATCCTCTATAATTACATTGCTCACAATAATGTGTAAAACTTTGTTAGCATATTATTATTATTTGTGTTTGAAATGTTTATTCTTTATTCTTATAGAGGTATGGACACTAAACATAGGTTTTTGAACAACCTCACCAACACCACATAGGAAAGTAGTCTAAAAGTGCGCATTGTTAGACTATGAGACAATTTCCATATCTATAAGAAAACTGAATTGATTAGTTTAGATATGGTGTTGATTGATGAAGAGATATCATTTGTGTATTATATTTATGCAAAATCTAATACTCAATAAAATTTCTTACAGTAATTATTTTCTCCTGCAGTCCAATTACATCCATGCTACTGTACCCAAGAAAATTGCAAATTCATTCTGAAAAAATAAAATAAATACACCATGTTTGCCACAAAAGAAGAGAAGGTTGAGGTAATATGATACATATATTTTGATTATTTATTAGGTTGTGACAAAAATTAAAGTACGCTAAAGACGTAAATCTCCCTTTCTAGGTTGCAGTTTAAAGAGTTGGATGACATGGAGGAAAAAGAGAATGGGTCAAATTTGGGAGCTGATAATTAAGGACCAAAAGGAAGTGGTGGATTACGAAGTGGCGGATGTCTTACACGACCGACTAATTTAGGCTCAATAACAAAATTTTCATTTCAAGTATTTTCCTTTGTTGGTTTGGTTTATTTTGCTTTCATAAAAGATATTTCAGTTTATGGTTTTTTTGGGAGTTGTCCTTTAGAAGGATATTATTTTTTCAACTAAGATTGTCTTTGAGATTAATAACATTGTTAGTTAATATTGTTGCTATATTTTGAGTTATATTTATTTTTACAATTTCAAAATGTCTAATTTTATCAAGAGAACAATCAATCGAAAAATCAAGATACATCAAATGACAATAGAATTAAAAAAAAAAAAAAACAAAGCCCTTGCTCAAATGGTTTTAATCATATATTTTGATTTGTTGCATCTATAGCTAGTGTGCAAAAGAAAGAGTTGACATGTAATTAGAAATGAAACAAACAATGGCTCACCAATTGTGGTCTGCCTCATCAATCCTCCACACTGATACTTGTTATCTATTTATAATTAAAAATACTTATTATTAAACTACACTTAGAGTTACATTAAAAAAATACTATACTCTAACATTGTATTATTAATATGATATATAAATAGGTGCTCATCATGAGAGACTATATATTTTTTCAAAATCTTTAAAAATATATTGAGACTATATATGAATACATGTTTTATATTATTTATCTTAACTTTTAACTAAATTTTTACATATACTAATAATACATAATTAATGAAAAAAATCTAAGCGTTTAATCTATTTATCTATCTATCTATTTATATATTTATCTTTTATATATTATAAAGTGAGCTTGAATTAACTTTATGTTTGGATTGTGCATATGTGGTATTCTACGAAGAGTTCTCTCATTCTCTTAAAACCTTGCAACTATTTACTATATCAATTTAATGTCTAATTATATCATACAACTAATACCACAAAAAACTGATGCATTCATGTATAACTATATGTATCCAAATTATAAAAAAAAAAAAGTACAAATACAAATTGGTTTGATATACTGACAAAGTACACCCCAAAAAAGGTAAAAAAGATTACAAAACATATATATAAAAAAATTATCACACCAATTTTTAACTAACGTTGTAAAAAAAACATTTAACTACCTTTATTTTCCTATTCCTTAACTACTCTAATACTCATTCACATTAATTCATAGCAAATTTTAATCATTAGAATTGTGTGTATAAATACATAATTTATGCATAGGTGTTACATGTTGTTAGTATACATTTTAGTTTTGGGTCATCATCACATTCTCTAAGAAACTTGTGAATGGTAGCTTTCAAGTTTGTATGGTGATTTTTGTTTATTTTTCTGATATGTCTTGGCTATTCATAAGTTTATGTGATAGGATAGAAACTCAAAGTTACTCTATTATATACTTTGGTCAAATATTTTATCTCTAATTTTTATAATTGACGTGAGAATCAATATGCATTGATCGAATATTTTATCTATATTTTGTTTGTAATTGACATCAGAGACGATGTAACATTTCGTAGTCAGATTTTATAACTTTCTTATCTTTTTCTTATTGCTCTATCATTATAGATATAACTACTTTTGAAGAGGACAAAGGAGGATGCTCCAATTTGTTGCATCCTTACTACTCATGTAACATGTGAAAAATGACATCTATATATATGTTTGTAACTACAATATTTACATCAATAAAATCAAATATTATAGAAATTGTATTGCAACAATTTTATACAGCAGGTGATATTGATAAATTTTAATGTATTTTTATTTTTAACCATAAAATTAGGATTGGTTATTTTTAAATTTTGAAGTTTGTGTGTGGATATATAATTCATTATAAAAAAAATATTGTTATAATCTATTTTATATAGTAGAAGAACATAAACATATATAGTAGTTATTTTTGGGATTCTTGATTGGTATATAGGATCAGAGCAGTCTAAAGAAATTTAGGGTAACTCATTACCAATAATTTAGAACTAATTATAGGTAATTCAACTTATAAACTACTACTATTTGGCAAGGACAGTTTTTTACTACAAGAAAGACCAACATTGACTTACCCATAAAACAGCATTTCGTTCATCGTCTGGTCTTGTTTCACCAAAAGCTCTTCTACCACTGATGAGCTCCAAAAGAACAACTCCAAAGCTGTAAATATCTGATTTGAATGACAAAATATCTGTTTTTACATAATATGGATCACAATATCCAATTTTGCCATAAATCCTTGTTGAATCATGTTTTTGGCCTACTTTAGCATACCCAAAATTAGATAACTTTACATCATATCATTGCCTAACAAAATATTTGAGCTTTTTAAGTCACAGTATATCATAGGATGATTCATTTTAACATGTAGATACTCCACACCCTTTGCTATTTCAGTTGCTATTTTCATTCTTGTATACCAATCAAGGATTCCAATATGTTTTTGGGATTTTTGAGTACATGAATCAGGGAGAGGAAAGGAGATCAGAATGGCACAAAAAGTATATATTGATTCTCGGGTTAAAAATGTTTCTAAACTTTGATTCTACAAAGGAAAAAAAAAGAGTATATGTGATGATAATTAGGATGATATAGCTTACAAATGATCTTCCAAAGATCCCAAATTCATGTACCCATAAACTAATAGCTTGTGCTCATTCTCACAATAATATCCAATCAATTGGACAATATTTTTTTGGCAGGCATTACTCAATGTCTCCACTTAAGTAGTAAATTGTCGGGTTCCTTGTTCACTGTTTGAGCCACGTCGCTTTATAGCTACGACCTAAGCAATATTAAAAACATTTTTTTTTGAAGGAAAGCAATAAACATAATTAGCAAATGTTAATAACTTAGAATTATCACCACAAATCAAAATTTAAAAAAGGCAAACTACTAAACCTTCAAGTCATGGTTCAACGACTTATTTAAACGGTTCAAACCAGAATAAAAATGTTATTGAATCGGTTTACGGTTTAATCAATTGAACAGCAGTTCGATTCTTGAAATATTGCATAAATGTGCAATACATTGACAAAAGCAAGATCACATTCAAAGCAATAATTAAAATGTTTGATTTCAATTGGAACCAATTTCCCTCTGTAAACCTTGCCAAAACCTCCTTGACCCACAATGTTCCTACTCTTGAAATTATCTGTTACGACACTAAGTTCATCAAAACAGAATTTCTGTATCGCCTCATTTCTTAAATTTAAAGTCACCATTTCCGTAGTAAGTTCATCAATTCTAGAAGTAGATGCAGAATCCTCTTTTTTCTTATTCACTTTGGATTCAACTTTTTCCTTTTCCTTTCCTGTAAAACATAGTAAAACAAACAAGAAAAATGACGCGAAATGAAAAACGGTTCCTACCAAAATCAATCAAGAAACTAATTAAGCTTAAGAAAGATTTTTGATTAAAAGAAACGTTGACCCACTTCAATAAACGTGATCTTTTATGAGTTTAAAACAAACCCATCACAAGAAACTTGATATTAAAAAGGAAAATCAAAGCATTTAAGAAAAAGCAGCATTGTAATGAACATGATCAACAAAGAATGTGTTACATTACATAACAATATATCAATTGCATGCAAGACGATGTCGAAAAGTAGACATACCCAAAATCTTTGAAAAAAAGCTACTAGCGAAAGTGGAAGTGGGAGCCGTGGCAGCAGTGGTGGTGGGATTCTCGGTGTTACTTGCAGTGGAAGACTGGAAGTAATGGTGGTGGTAGCATTCTGTGTGTTACTTCTGGGAACGGGACTACAAAAGCAATTCATCATTTTTGTCTCTGAGCTTCAATCAAGAAAACAAAACCAAGAAGAAAAATCAAAAGAAAGTGAAATGGGAAAGTGTGACAGTTATGGGAAATCCTTGTGCATTTATGTTTATATGAAGTGGAGATGAATTTTTTTGTAAAGCAAGAAACTACATTCAAAACAAAAGAGAGGGTATAGTTGTCATTTTACATAAAAATATAATTGGATAAATTTTTTTGAATTTGTAACTAATTTGAAGTATGTTGATCAAAATATTAATTGACTGAAATTGAATTTAGCATGTTCTTAATATTTAATAAAAAGTTTTTTTTTGGTGAATTATTTAATAAAAAGGATTACAATAGCAACATGAGATATTATATATTTTTCTGACAAAAACAATAGTTATGTATGTTATATTATTGTTGTAAAAATTGTAAAAAAGAAATATGATATAATTTATATTAATTTTGTATACCAGATTTTTATGTTTGAGAGACTTTATAAATGGTATAAAACATGTTTTTTTAATTAAATGAGCTTTTAAAAAAGTGACAGTTTTATCTATTTAATAATGGGTTTTGCTAGAAGACACCTTTTATGAATGTGTCTTTTAGCAAGTTATTCTATGAACATTTGTTAAAAGACACCAATTAATTTTTATGAAGGTGTCTTTTAGCAAAGTTATTACTAAAAAGTGAAAATCACACCTTGAGGTGTGGGTTGCTAAAAGACACCTTCATGGGTTGCTTCTAGCAAAACCCTTTAATAATTTAATGTAAACTAAAATAAATAAATACATATATATGTCTTTGAGCTAGTCTTGCTTGATCACTATATTAAATGTATAAAGTGGATCAAAACTAAGAAAGATATGTTGATGTTCAAAGTAGATTTTGAAAAGGCATATGACTCTGTTGATTGGGGGTACCTAGATGAGGTAATGGGGAGTATGTCATTTCTGACATTGTGGAGAAAGTGGATTAAAGAGTGTGTATGCACCGCTACTGCATCAGTTTTAGTGAATGGTAGCCCGACTGATGAGTTTTCTCTTGAGCGGGGTCTTCGTTAGGGTGACCCTCTATCTCCTTTTTTGTTTTTATTAGCAACAGAAGGATTGAATGTTCTGATGAAATCATTGGTTGAAGTAGATATCTTTACGGGGTACAGTGCAGGGCGCTAATCGATCAGTGTCACATCTTCAGTTTGCTGATGATACGCTCCTAATTGGGAATAAAAGTTGGGCTAATTTCCGTGCGTTGAGGGCTGGTCTCGTTTTGTTTGAGGCTATATCTAGCCTGAAATTTAATTTCCATAAAAGCTCTCTGGTAGGGGTCTATATTAATGCCTCTTGGTTGCCTGAAGCGGCTTCTATGTTGGGTTGCAAAGTGGGTAAAGTGTCGTTCCTCTATTTGGGCCTTCCGATTGGAGGGTGATCCGCGCTGGTTATTATTTTGGGAACCTGTTGTTAATCGAATTAAATCTAGATTGTCTGGTTGGCATAGTCGGTTCCTTTCTTTTGGTGGTCGCTTGATCCTTCTAAAGTCTGTCCTGATTGCTCTTTCTGTCTATGTGCTTTCCTTTTTCAAAGCTTCGTCAGGTATAATCTCTTCCATTGAATCTTTGTTAAATAATTTTTTTTTGGGGAAGTGAGGATAAAAGAAAAATATCTAGGATTGGTTGGAATTCTTTGTGTTTAAGGAATGAGTATGGATGGATGGGGGTTAGGAGGTTGAGAGAGTTTAACATTGCTCTGTTGGGAAAATGGTGTTGGCGGTTGTTACTTGATAGGGAAGGTTTGTGGCGTAAGGTGTTGGTGGCTAGGTATGGTGTGGCGGATGGAGGTTTGGAGGATGGGGGCCGAAGTTGTTCTTCTTGGTGGAGGGAGATAGTGAGGATTAGAGATGGGATAGGCGAGGGAAGGGAGGGTTGGTTCTCAGCTTGTGTTAGGAGGAGGGTGGGGGATGAATCCGAAACTGATTTTTGGCGTGACTGTTGGTGTGGTAATGTTCCGTTTTGTGAGCCCTTTAGACAGCTATATGACTTGACTGTCAACAAAGTAATCACAGTTAGGACCATGTTCTTGTTGGGGGTGGATGTTGGTGGGGAGGCGTGGCAGTGGCGCCGTCGTTTATGGGCGTGGGAGGAAAACTTGGTAGAGGAGTGTATGACATTATTACTTACAGTTTCTTTGCAGAAATCATCGATTGATAGATGGTTGTGGTTACCGGATCAAGGTGGCGGGTATTCAGTTCGCGGTGTGTATGGCATGCTAACATCACAGGAACATCCTCAGTTACATCCAAATATGGAGTTAATATGGCATAAACAGGTTCCTCTGAAAGTCTCTATCCTTGCTTGGCGGCTATTGAGGGATCGTTTACCTACAAAAGCTAATTTGGCAAACCGTGGAATTATTCCTCTGGAGGCATGGTTGTGTGTCACTAGTTGCGGGCACGTTGAAGATGTGAATCATATGTTTTTGTCTTGCCCAACTTTCGATGCCTTGTGGCTATTGGTGAGGGCATGTCTTGGGGTTGAAAGGGTCGATTCTCAGCATATTTCAGACCATTTTTTGCAATTTATTCATTACGCAGGTGGCTTGAAATCGCGATGATCTTTTTTCCACTTGATTTGGCTTCAGTGTGTCTAGGTCTTGTGGAATGAACGAAATGATAGAATTTTTAGAAACAGACAAAGCTCATTACCACATATGTTAGATAAAGTAAAATCATCTTCTCTGTGGTGGTTAAAAGCTAGTAATGTTGTTTTTAGCTTCGGTACTCATAATTGGTGGTTGAGCCTGCTTTTATGTATGGGCATCGACTGACTCGTTTGTAATCTTGACAGGACTTTGATCTTTCTGTGATTGTTTAGCACACCTTGTGCTGCAACAATTATGTTGTTCGTGATAATATATTTCATTTTTTCTTGTTAAAAAAAGACAATATTAAATGTATATTTGTTTTTTTGTGGTGTAAAAGTGTAGTGTTTATGAATATACGCAAAATAAAATGTAAAAATGTGTTGAATCTTTATGTTTTGAAGGTTTTCTTTACCAATATTCGGTTATATATTATTATTAGTGAAAGTGTCTATTATATGTATGTGTCTAAGTATTATGTATTTGGTCTTGTGACCAAGCAAGATTACCTTCTATGTTGGGTTAAACCAAATCTATTTTCCTACCTAAGAGTGAAGTTTTTTAAATTCTATTTTTATTCATATAATTAAAACTTAACTTTTTTTTCTACCAGAGATATAATATACGGACTCAAAGAACACTTAAACAAGTATTTACATTTACCTCCTCCAAAGGACACTAAGAGGGCTCAAACCCAAAACTCTCAAACCCAAAACTTTCATGTACAATGATTGTCTTTGTTTTTACCATTAAACCAAACCTTTAAATAAAATTGAAAACTTTAATTATTATTATTATTATTATTATTATTATTATTATTATTATTATTATTATTATTATTATTATTATTATTATATGTTTTTTTTTAAAACTCGATATCTATTACAAGGATAAGATATTATACATTGATTGAACTCAATGTATTAGTACAAGAAACTTAACGATTAGTCATTGTATTAACCTATACTTTAGAGATGTTTTATTTTTATTTCCAAAACTTTCGTAAAATTTTGTTTGGATTTTTAAATTTGAGTTTTCAAGAAAAATGTTTTAACTTATTATGAAATAAAACTATTTAAAATGAAAATCTTATAAAATTTATGATTTTATTATTTATTTCAAAAAATAATAAAGTTTCCATGAAAAAAATTAACCAAGTTTTAATAGTCATATAATTTCTTTATATTCTATATGTTTTCTTTTAAGGCTTCTTTATAATTTAGGCTTAATTGCAGTTTTAGCCCCTTAACTTTCTCAAAGTTGCGATTTTGGCCTCCTAAGAAAAAAAACTACAAAACAGCCCCCTAAGTTTTGTAACTGTAGCAGTTTTGGCCCCCCAAGGCAAAAAAATATAAAAAATAACATGTGGCACCTCACTTAGGGTGCCACGTCAGCGTAGACCGAGTCAATATCAACTTTGGGGGCCAAAACTGCTACAGTTGCAAAACTTAGGGGGCTGTTTTGTAGTTTTTTTTCTTAGAGGGCCAAAATCGCAACTTTGAGAAAGTTAGAGGGCTAAAACTGCAATTAAGCCTATAATTTATCACAATTTTAATAACCGCTATTTTTTTCCTTTAAAAATGCTATCGTTTAAAACATGTTATGTTTTTATAACAAAGATAAAATAAAATTGTTTTTATACAAGCCATAAACTCGTAAGTTATATCTGAGAGACTGAGAGCGTATAAAAATAAGTTGAAAATAACTTATAGACATATCATAACTATTTTCATAATCTATCTCAAACATTTTCACAAGTGCTTATACCACTAAACTCAAATTAGGCCCCGTTTGGATAAACAGCTTATATAGATGCTTATAGCATTAGAGCTTATAACATTAGAGCTTACATCATAAGCTCTTATACTTGATAAGCTATTTATGTTTGGATATGTACA
>Ga0315914_1000301_pt1 | contig 55925 bp, 39 predicted proteins | sample MpolenodulesMG_FD_203920 | JGI IMG/M metagenome (GOLD analysis project Ga0315914, IMG submission 203920) | Medicago polymorpha root nodule microbial communities from Los Angeles, California, United States - elongated nodules | ecosystem: Host-associated > Plants > Roots > Nodule | place: USA...
TTATTTTAGAAAAACATGTTATATAGTCCGTAATTTAAAAAAGAAAAGTGAACACTCTCCTCCTTTCTCCTCTGAAACCCTCAATCCAAACACACCCTAAAGAAAAATGTAAGAGTGGTTATTTTTGGAGGGATAACTAGGGTGGAGGAGAATTGCTTTAGAATGTGAACCAATTTATCTATCCTAAATAAGGATAAGGATAAAGAGACAAATTTGTACCAAATGAAAATTTGAGATACCATTATGGTATATTGAAGGTGGAGGAGGAGTTTTTTTTTTGGTTACAAAGTGGAAGAGGAGTTGAATAAGGGTGAAGAGATGAGAGCTAAATTTAAATGATGTGGAATTTGGAAGAGATTATTAATTGGGAGAGGAAAGAGCTATCTGTTCACAACACAGAAAACAGTTTTCAAACATAGAATTAGGGTAGTACTACTTTGGATTAATGTACGATCAAATATAGGGTGCATTTGTTTCATCTTTTAAAAAAGTAGATTTTATATGTTAAAAGAATATAGAGATTTTAAAAAAAAATGAAATTAATTTTGTTTGCATGCTACCTATAAAAATCAACTTAAAAAAAATGAGTTTTAACTTAGAGTCCGTTTGTTATAGCTTTTTTAAGAAAAAAATCACTTATTTTAAAAATAAATAATCACTTTTAGGGTTCGTTTGATTCGAGAATTAGGAGGAGTGGGGAGGAATTTTAACGGAGGGAAGGGTAGGGGAGATATTTAATTAAAAGTGTGTTTGGTTCACAAGGGGAGGGGAGGGATTTTAAAATTATTTTACTGTTTTACCCTTAAACTTAATTAAATAAGGATAATAAAGTAACAAAACAATAAAGATGTAATCTATAACAACACGGCGTAGACGATGGAATAATGAATTAGTAATAGGGTTTTACAATGAGTAATAAAAGTTGTTACAAGGAAAAATTCTCAATAATATACAATAAAAGATGTTACAAAAAAAATTGTCAATAATATGGAATAAAAGTTGTTACAAGATAATATAACCTATAACCTAATAATAGTAAAAGTTGTTTCAAGGATAATATAACATAATAATAATAAATGTTGTTACAAGGATAATATTGAGATTTTAAATGTTGTTATAAGGATAATTTTGACAATGCAATAAAATTTGCTCCCCTCCCCTCCCCTTCTAAAAATTGAACCAAACACTTTAAATTAAAAATCTCTCCTCCCCTCGAAAACTCTCGAACCAAACGGACCCTTAAGAGTTTTGCATCCGTTTGTTACAGATTTTTAAAAAAATCAGAATCTAAAAAAAATAATCTAAAAACAGCTTCAAATGAGAAGCTATTAAGAGCAGCTTCTCAAAAAATAGATTTTTTTTAGAGGAGAGAGAAAATATAGTTAAAAAGATTGAATTAATTTTGTAATAAAAAATTCCTTTTATATAGTTGTATCCAAACAAACTAGATTATTTGTTTAAAAAAAGTGATTTTTATTACGGTAAACAAACGCAAAATAGATTCTGATTTTTTATAAAATCTCTAAAATATAATCTCTAAATTATTTTATGTCAAAATCACTTTTATTTTAATCCGTAACAAACGGGCCCTTATACATGTGTTACCTCTTTGTTGTTGAAAAAAATAGATTTTAAGAGAAATTAATCCTAATAACTTTTCATTTTAAGATCAAAATAGATTTTTTTGATAAAATGGTTTTTTTAAAAATCCTAAACAAATACTTAAAAAAGAAAAAAGTAATTTTTTTTGAAAAAAATCTTAAACAAACGGGTTCATAATATCGATTTTTTATTTTAAAACTAACTAGCATATTCCATTGCGCATACCAATTCAAACTTATGTTAAATCTTTTTTTTATAAGGAAAACTTATATTAAATCTAACAAACCATCGATTTCTATTCCATATCGTTAATTCAAACTTACATTAAATCTAACAATCCATCGATTTCTTCAACCTCGTCGAGCCAAATGCCATAACATTAGTAGAAAAAAAATATATAATTGAAGGATTAAACTTTTAAGTGGTTTTTGTAATGCTATTTTTTAAAAATGAGTTTTAACTTGTATATATGCTTATTATGTAAATTTTCGCTCTTTTTTGTTATCCTAATCATGTTGTCTACATGAGAAATAACTACTTGTAATCCACTCTTAGATGTATAGGTAAGTAAAATTTATGGTTGATGACTGTGTCAATCACACATAAGAAAATAACCACTTATAATTCACCGTTAGATATAAAGATACGTAAATTATGGTCGATGATTGTGTCAACCACAAATCAAAGCTGAATCCACGAAATTGGTTATACATAAATGAGTTTTGATAACCAATCAAGTGTATTTTAACTTTTAAGCTATGTAAACAAAAACAAGCGAGTTACATTAAAAACAAAATCGTCCTCCTCCTCCGTTTTTAAATATAAATAAAGTTAATTTTTTAAATTCATTCATTTGATGATGTATCTGGTCCATATTATTAACTACATACATCATTAAATGAATGAACCTAAAAAGTCAATTTTACTTATATTTAGAAATAGGGGTGGCAAAAAAAATCCGTGCCTACGGGTATCCGCGGATAAAATCCACCATGGGCACGGGGTGAGTAGCTAAACGGGTACTCATGGGTATAATAAACGGGTATTTAACTACCCGTTATTTTATGGACACGGATTTGATGATACTCGTGCCTGCGGGTATCCGTACCCGTTAATAAATTAAGTAAATTACTAAAATATTTATGTGTATATATAAAATAACTTCGAATGCATATGAATATTTGGATGTTTATTTGGATTTTAGTCCTTTACTACTTTTATTTGGAGGTTTTTTTATACTTTTTGGATGTTTATTTAGATGTTGGTTGTTTTTATCCTTTTATTATGGTATGATGAATTTGCCTGGGATCATGTAAGAATCATGATTTTTGTTGGATTATGGTATAAATTATGAAATTTGAATGGAATATGTTATGTATGGATCTTTAAAAGTTGAAGTTTGTAGGTAATTAAAAAAGTTTTTTTTAAAATAAAAAATCCATAGGTAGCTGCGAATATCCGTGGGTATCTAAATACCTGTGAATTACCCGTATAGAGATACCCGTACGGATATGGGGACGGACACGGGTACCATAATTATCCAACGTGGCGAGGACGGATATCATACTACCCGTACCCATAGATACCCATTGACATACCTATTTAGAAACGGAGGGAGTAAGTTTTTCATTCATTAGAGTTTCTTTTTTAGGAACTTTCTAATAAATACGACCAATTTTTTTTTTTGAATTTTCTTATATCAAGGATCGGATGGAGTAATTATGAGTAGTTTACTAAATGCATTTTTTTTATGAATATTAAATGCAACTAACTAAAGATAACCATTAATTGAGTATTTTTTGCAGGGTATTTAATTATTAGTTTATTAAATGCATTTCTTTTGGAATTGAGTATTTTTTGCAGGGTATTTAATTATTAGTTTATTAAATGCATTTCTTTTGGATGTTGCTAATGAGTAGGGGTGAAAATAAGTTAGGCTGAATTAGTCTTTGTAAGGACTAAACCTGGTCTGTAAAAAAATTTAAGGCATGAGTCTTATCTGCGCCCTATCATAAACTTGTTTTTAAGGTCTGAGTCTGACCTTCTGAAAGTCTGATGTAGCCTACTAGCCTGTTTAACGACTAGACCCTTATGATAGCTTGCAATGGCTAGTTTTACAGCGAGTGATGTAATTCATGAGCTAATTTTTCTATCAAGTGATATGATGTAGAGACGAATTTAACGGTAAACGATACAAATTAACATCAAGTTGTACGACGTAATTCAAAATCTTTTTTTTATCTATTCGCAAATTTGGGGGGTAATGTCCCATCCTTATAATTTCAAAAGAAAAATTGATGATTTAATAAAACTTTATAATTCTGGCATATGCTCAAACGGTAACGGTGAGGAGTAAAGGGAACGGGAAACTCATAGATCATGTGGTAAGGGTAAGACCTTTGTGTTTTGTTCACTCATAACTTTACTATTTAATATTTTATATTTGTAATTGGTCTACTTTGAACTTGGATCATCTCCTTCTCTCATTCTTTCTGTATCCTCTTATTCTCTATCATGTGTCTTTCTATCTCTTAATCTTTTTTTTTTTTAATTTTCTCCTCTCTCTTGATATTCTCTCTAAAATTTAGAGAAAGAAAGACACGAAATGGAGAAGGAAGGAGAATGAGATAACGAGAGAAGGAGATGATCCAAATCCATCTACTTTATTCAATTTATAGATTGATCGTAAAGATGGAAAAAATGTACCCACAAGAGAAAAAAAATTATAGAGGAAAATTTTACAATTTTAGAGCATTGATATCCTTGTCGATATACTTATATGCGTGATAGTCAAAGTTGAAGTTAAAAGGATATTGTTTTTTTTTTTTGTTAAGGATTAAATATGTATTAATCCTATATAATATTCAAATTTTCGTTTTAAGTTCCTTTTAAAAAAAATCTTTCACATTTAATCCCTTCGACATTTTTCTTTAACAATCCAAGTTCCTATAAATCAATATAGATTTGGATGTTAAAGAAGTCATCATTCCTAAATAACATATTTTTAAAACCTATTTTTAATCTCACACACAAATAAAACTTAAGTTGGCTTCTTTAAAATGACTCAAAACTCAATCAAGAAGATGAGGATCACAAACAAACCATTTCATTTACTAATAAAACTTTAAATCTTGTAAAAAAAAAACTTTAAATTTCACGTTTTCTAAAAATAGCAATGAAACAGGTGCAAAACCAAAGACGAGATCGAATATGGACCAAAATGATTTGTTATAAACGAGTTAAAATAAAATCGACAGGCCTGCTAAATCGAATATACGCAACCCGGCCCATCGTAAACTACATGACTCTATTCGAACCCTAGAAACCACGGCACCAACGGCGCGGATAAATACCATTTTCCTTTTATCTTTTACCAAAAAAATAATGATAAAATACCATTTTCTTTTTCATCTTTTACCATAAAGATCGTACTATAGTACAAAAAATTAAATCATATTTGAACAAAATTTGAAGTCCGGCACATGAAAACCCCACCTGCTATAAAACCACAGTCTCATTTTCTCACCATTTTGCATTTTGTCCCGAATTTCACGTTTCATCAGTTGCTCACTTTCACTCTCACTCCTTTCATCACTCTCGCTTTCTCCGGTAGCGCGTGGTTCTCAACCGCCACCGTTCCTCCAACTTTTCTTCAACCGATCTTCGCAGAATCACCGGTTATTCCTTCCACTCTTGCTGATTTCTGTCTCTTTCACTCTTTCTTTAAGCTCAAACATTATTTTTCTTTGTATTTTGTTCTGTATTTTTTGTTACCCACATTGTTTCTTGGATGATGATTCTGTGTTCAAAGATGGTGTGGTTTGTGTCTTTTTATGCTTCTGTTATTTTTTTGCTCATAAAATGAAAAATAATAGTTAGAAAATAAGAAATGAAATGAGGTTTTTCTGTTGTGTTGTTTCTTTGTTGTGGTATCTGTGATGATTTTCATCATGTTTTGTTTTAACTGTATTTTGATTGATTCTGATGAAACAGTGTAAAAATAAGCTAGGGTTTAGGTTTTGTTTTTTTTCCTTTTCAGTCTTAATTTTTTCTTTTTCTTTTTTTGTATATTTTAGGATGATTTTTTTTATGGCAAGCTTGGTTTATCTTCAGATTTAGATGTACTAGTGTGTTTTATACTGAAACTAAAATATTTTTTCTGCATTTAGTTCATGTGAAATCATTGCATACTTTTTTTTGTTGGCTGTGTTGGTCTCTAACCTATGTAGCATTGTGTTGAGATTTAACCTTGTATGTTATCTATTATTTTTGTGTTCTGTCTTAGTTTGTAACATAGTGCTGATTATGCCGTTTATTTGAGTATATTGGTGGATGGATTTGCCCTTTGTTTGAATAAAGTTAAATGATATTTTGTTGAGCTCCTTTTGTGTTATGATGTTTTAATCACTTAACCCTACTATTAATGATTGACTGATAAAAGTAATGATCCTGAACAGGGTGCACAAGAATGAGTTCCAGAAGAGGTGGTAGGCCCTTTACTGCGGCTGGCAATGATGATTTTCAGTCCAAGGGAAAAGGTGTATCTCAATTTGATCCCAAAACCGAGCAGCTGGCTCAAGGTATTGCTGATGTTAACTTAGGCTCTGGACAGGATGATGGGCCATGGGAGACTTATTCAAAGAAATCGAAAAACAGAGGTGGTGGAAGCGGTGCTGCCAAACAGCGGGGTCCTCCAGCCCATGGTTCTAATCCTAGAGCATGGGGGAATGCAGATGTGGCTCAAAAGCAGGGCGTGTGGAATAACAGTGGAGCTGGAAGAGCTGCTGGAAACCCCTGGCAGACACCAAATGCTGGTTATATGAGACCCGCTGGTAGAGGCAATGGAAGGCCCCAGCCAGCCACTGGTGGATATGGATACAATGCGACTTCTAATCCCATCATTCCTCCTCCTCTACAGGGTGGCTGGAACTGGAAATCAACTCATGCAAGGAATGAAATTGTACCAGAGGAGTTTGAACAGAAGAATGATGGAGAAGAAGATGATGATGATGAGGAGGAGGAGGACGACTGTGATGATCTGGAAGATACTGATGATGATCTAATGAGTGATGAATATGATTCGGATGCGAGTCAAAAGAGCCATGAGACACGGAAGAAGAGCAAATGGTTCAAAAAGTTCTTTCAGAATTTGGATAACCTGACTATTGATCAGATAAATGAACCAGAGAGACAGTGGCACTGTCCAGCTTGTCAAGGCGGTCCTGGTGCTATTGATTGGTACAGAGGTCTGCAGCCCCTGATGAATCATGCTAAAACAAAGGGTTCAAAAAGGGTGAAGGTTCACAGGGAGCTTGCTGTACTTCTTGATGAGGAATTGCGTAGAAGGGGCACTACAGTAGTCCCAGCTGGGGAAGCATTTGGTAAATGGAAAGGTTTAAAAGAAGAAGAGAAAGATCATGAGATAGTTTGGCCTCCGATGGTTATGGTTCAGAATACGCAGCTTGAACAGGATGAAAATGATAAGGTATAGCTATTTTTCTTATTTGCATCTAATGCTGGATGATGAATAAACTAGCAATATCATTTTGTCATCTTGTATTAATAGTGCAAAAACATTCATAACAATCCTAGAACATTGCTGGATTTAGTGTTAACTTGAGATTTTGTTCTGTTTATTTAGTGGACAGGTATGGGCAACCAAGAGCTTCTTGACTATTTTAGCTCTTATGCGGCAGTGAGAGCACGGCATTCATATGGCCCTCAAGGTCATCGAGGGATGAGTGTTTTGATGTTTGAAGCCTCAGCTAGTGGTTATCTGGAGGCAGAACGTCTGGACAAGCATTTTGCTGAGCAAGGAACTAATAGAGAAGCTTGGTTTAGCAATCGCCGAAGATACAATTTGTTTCTCCCTGGTGGCAATCGACAGCTCTTTGGATACATGGCAACTAAAGAAGACCTGGAGGCTTTCAACAGGCATTGCCAAGGTTCATTCTCTTCAGTTATTCTTTCTCTTTATACTTTCACTATTTAGGTTGTTTGATGTCTACCAGTTGCAATTTAACCAAGCCAGAATGGTGGAAGTAAAGTATATACTGAAATGTTCCTTTCTCTTTTAATCTGATTCTGTAGGTAAAACAAGACTCAAGTATGAAATGAGGTCCTACCAGGAAATGGTTGTGCACCAAATTCGACAAATGAATGAGGACAACCAGCAACTTCTCTATTTGAAGAACAAGATGGTCAAAGAGAAAAAACATTCCAAAGCTCTCGAGGAGTCCTTTGGTATAGTGACCGAGAAGCTGCGAAAGACAATGGAGGAGAATCGCATTGTGAGGCGGAGAACAAAAATGCAGCATGAAGAAATAAAAGAAGAGGTAACATTGACTTCAGACACATTACTTGAAGCATATTAGGTTTACTTTTTATTACTTAATTTACTCTCCGTATAAAATTATTTGTGGACAATCAAGTTGGAGTTAGGATATGGTTCTGCTTGGCTGTTTTGTTGAAAAGTTTTTGCTGTTATTTATATTTGTGTAGTTCATGAATGGATAAGATAAAAATATTTTTGTCACATTCTCATTTTCTTCTCATGTGAGATGTATTTGCCTGCAAAAATGTGATTTTTGTGCCCATTAATCTCCTCCACTCTGACTTTCAAAGTAGACTAGCATTGAAAATGAGATAGAAATACAGATACTGCCATGAAATGTTTAGATGTTGCAGAGTACCTTTTCCCCTATTCTTATTAGTATACAAATCAATGAGCAATGGTAACGAGCTGGTCCAGCCCATAATATATTGGACATTTATCCAGAGGTGTTGTGTTGCAGAGTACTTAGAAAGATTTGGATTTGGGTTGAGTACTTATGTTTTGTTGTAGAGGTTTGATGCTTACTATTGATGAACCAGTTTTGTGTTTATTATAAATCAATCAGATAATTTCTCTATCATGTGTCCTGGTAATTTCAGATAAGTTGTTCACAATTTTTACAATAAAATGCTTAACCCATTTTATCTCTTTTCTCTTGAATCAGAATTGTTTTGTTAATTTTGCAAAGTTGGAGATGGCCATCCACATTCTCCCTTATGGGTTTCTTGTCTTAAATTTTCTTCTATTTCTTTATATGTTTCTTATTGTTGTTACTTTTTCTCACCATTTTCCCTCTTACTTGATGGAAGATGTATGAACAAGAACAATTCTTCAAGGAACGGATCAGTAGCATCCACGATAAAAGAAATGCAAAGGAAGAGGATTTCGAGAGGATGCAGCAGGAAGAGCGTGAGAAGGTGAAGAAGACAACTACTGGTCCTGCAAATGCAGAGGAGGAACGGCGACTCAAGTATGAAATTTTCTTTCCTTGAGACTATGTTTTCTATCCCCTTTGACTAATGACCTCCCTATCCACATTTCAAGCTAGTGCATTTCAAAAAATCTTATAAAATTAATGTTTTTTAGATGATTCTAGATATGATGATCAAAGAACTAGTTTAAGAAGAGAACCTAATTTCACATGACACTAGTTTTATTTTATTTTAAGTGCTCAACGTGTTTTGTTTTATTTTTAAGTGCTCAACACATGTACAAAATTTTCTTGGCAAGTTATGGGGATTGTGATAATTTTATATTTCACCGACTTACAATGAATTTGATCTCTTTGGATGTAGGGTGGAGGGATACCTTAAATTTGTCGAACTCCAAGACAAAGAAATGGAGAGCTTTGTCGAAGAAAAGGAGAAGCTCAGCCAAGCCCATGAAGAGAGCATTGCTGCTATGAAGAAGAGGCACTGGGAGGAAGAGGTGGAGATGGAGAAGAAGTTTGATGAGGACTTGGCCAAACTCATGGAAAAGTACTCCCCATCTCACCAGTAGAAAAGTCCAATGGTCTCTTTCAGTGTGGGGGGTATTGCACAGGTGCATGTTTATAAACACAGGCAGGAAAATAGAAAGACAAATTGAATACCGCTGAAACATTAGGTTTTTTGAAATTGAGAATTTGGAACTCAAGATGTTTTTAACTTGAAGTATTTCTCCTTGACACTCACTTGCAGTATTGCAAGATTTTAATTTGATTGACCTATTTTTACAAATTGCGAGTTGCATACCCTTGTGTATGGGGTGCAATTGGATTATTTGATATTTCTTAGCAACTGATTTTACAGTAAATGTTTGCAAGTATATTATTTCTCAACTGCTAATTACCATCAATATCTTTGAAAGTGATTCCCTTCCATTACCTCAAAAGGGATGTCGTCAATGCTTGCTTGATTGCTTGCTTGATAGATGAACTTAGTTGTCTTGTATGCAGACAACATTTGTTATAAATGCTTGGTTGGCCATGCAGAGAGATGCTTTGGCCCATTGATTTCCACTTGCTGTGGATGTAGAAAAATGGGAGCAAAGCGATAGCTCCAATCCGGTGTGGTATATGAGGTTGTCTAACAGGGGTGTAGTCAATGTTGTGTCAAATTTGGTGTTAAAAGGTCTGAATTTCGTGTTAAAAAAGTGGTAAAATCGATTTTGAGTGAAACCAGAGTTCAATTTGATTGAGTGATTTAACCCATGGTGAAATTCATGAAATCGGGTACAATTGAGTTAATTTATATTTGATTTTACCTGATTTTGAAAACATTATCTCATTTTTTCTTGGGTTTGTTTTAGATTATTTTAACTTCGGATATTGTTTTAGATTATTAACTCATTTTTGCTATGTTTTTAGGATTTGGTTGGATAATAAACTCGTTATTTTTTTTTGATGTTTTTAGGATTTGGTTGGATAATATATGTTTGGCTAAATTATATATTTATCCCTTAACTTATTTACTATTTTCACTTGGTCCTATAATTAATTGTTGTTACTTTTAGGTCTCTTGAGTGCATTTTGCGTTAGTCAAGTTGGTTAATATGTTTTGAGGGTCAACATTCTATATTGTCCATCGTATACCTCATTTATTTTGTAACTCAAAATCGTTTGTTTTTTTGGATGTTTTTAGGATTTGGTTTGATAATAAACTCGTTATTTTTTGTTGATGTTTTTAGGATTTGGTTGGGTAATATATGTTTGGCTAAATTATATATTTATCCCTTAACTTATTTACTATATTCACTTGGTCCTATAATCAATTGTTGTTGCTTTTAGGTCTCTTGAGTGCACTTTCGTTAGTCAAGTTGGTTAATATGTCTTGAGGATCAACATTCTATATTGTTCATCGTATACCTCATTTATTTTGTAACTCTAACCATTTGATTTTTTTGACAAAAAACAAACCGTTGGAGCTCGCAAATCTAATAGTAAACCTCAAATATATAATTTATTTTTTACTTTTCTTCATCTTCTCCCTTCACTTCTTTATCATCTTCATAGAGCTTTATCGTTTTCAACCAAGACTTACTTGGTTACAAACACAAATATTTTGTATTTAGACATATCCTTTAGCAATCACATCATTCATTTATACTAAAAATATAATTGATTTTTTTTCCGCTTTTAACCTTTATCTTTTATTCTAAATATAAAAGATATATGATTCACCGTTAACAATACCTAATAATGTACATTGTTATGAGAATGAATTTGAGAAACGTTTATCTATAGTTGATGACCGAATTGAAATATTTATATTCTCAAGAAACAAATTAAGAGTGGTCTACAAAATTATAGATCAATTTAGTGGTTTATTAAAAAAGAGCACAGCTATATACAACGAAAATGTGTTTTTCGAATTTCAGAAACCAATATGCATAACTTTATGTTTCTTTTTTAGAATATAGAGCTACTTTTTTAACATCTTAATAAGGAATAGACAAAGTGTTTTAGATATAATTCCGGTATTTGTGAAAAACATGCGCATGTTGGTGTAAATTAGCCAATCAAACTTATTCGTGAAAATAGTTGGGATAGTTTTTTTCATTTGTCAACTAAGTTAGTGGTTAGAAATTTATTTTTAAGGTTAGTAAATAAGGTATTGTGGTTTGAACCCAACACCAGCATATATTATGTAATGTCAAACAAAATAATATATCCCCTAAAAAAACAAAATAATATATCATTTTCGCTGAATATAGCATTTTCCATTAAAAAAACATAATATATCAAACAAAAGACAAGAATAAAAAATTAAATAGTCTAAGCAGATCGTTAAATTGTTTTGCAATGCAGTTTGAATACGATTTACCAACCATACGATAAATTGGATAATAAACTAAAGTAGGAAAGATTTAAACAAGAAAACGAAGAATGCACAAAAATATTAGATTTGAGTATTTGACCGTTCTGACTTACTAAGGAATGGTGGTCATTGTTTGCAATAGTTACATGCTGCTGCATATGGTTCTTGTGTTTCTTATCAACATCCTCATAACAATTAATGTTTTTCCGTATAACAAAGAGTCATACAAATATTTCGCCTATGAGGTTCCATTTGGTAGTTATGATATGATATGATATATAGTTGAATAAAGATATGATAGTACCAAAAAGAGAGTCATTCAAGATAAACATTATCTTTTTTTTAAGGAAAAATAAACATTATTTTATCATGGATTTGATGCACAATAATAACATGTGTTTGGCACATACATATTTTATTAAAATGATAATTATTGATTGATCAGTTTAGTTTAGTCAACTCAATTTAGTGTAACGTTTCTTATACATGTCCCAGCACATGAAAATCCCACCTGCTCTGCTATAAGACCAACAGACTCATTTTCATGACATTTTACATTTTGTCCCCAACTTCACGTTTCGATTGTTGATCACTCTCGCTTTCTCCAGCAGCGCGAGGCTCTCATTCCTCTTCTCACCAGTGATCAAAGATAGTGTGGTTTGTGTAGTTTGCATGCTTTTTTCCTTCAATGCTCATAAAATGAAAGAAAAATAAAATGAGGTTTTTCTGTTGTGGCTTTTTAGCATGTTTTGTGTTTTGAACGGTTGTGATGAAGCAGTGTAAAAAAGTGTTGATCATGATGCCCTTTTTTGAGTGTGTATACTTGCTTCATTAGGTTAACATTTCTATATTAGAGTATATGGGTGGATTTTCCTTTTGTTTTGTTCTTATTGATGAATTTAATTGAATGATATTTTGTGAGGCTGCTTCTGGTTATGATGTTTTGAATTTAATCACTTAACCTTACTGTTATTGATTGACTGACAAAAGTAATGATCCTGAACAGGGTGAGGTGCACAAGAATGTGTTCCAGAAGAGGTGGGAGGCCCTTTGCTGCGGTCCACAATGATGATTTTTCCTCCAAAACTGAGCAGCTGGCTCAAGGTATTGCTGATGTTAACTTAGGCTCTGGACATGATGTTGGGCCATGGGAGACTTATTCAAAGAAATCGAAGAATCGAGGTGAAAGCAGTGCTGCCAAACGTTGGGGTCCTAGAGCATGGGGGAATGCAGATATGGCTCCAATGTCAGGCATGCGAAATTACAGTGGAGCTGGAAGAGCTGCTGGTTATATGAGACCCGCTGGTAGAGGCTATGGAAGGCCCCAGCCAGGCACAGGTGGATATGGATACAGTGGGACTTCTAATCTCATCATTCGTCCTCCTCCGGAGGGTGTCTGGAACCGGAAATCAACGCATGTAAGAGATGAAATTGTACCAGAGGAGTTTGAATTTGAACAGAAGAATGATGATGAGGGGGATGACGACTGCGATGATCTGGAAGACACTGGTGATGATCTAACGAGTGATGAATATGATTCGGATGCGAGTCAAAAGAGTCACGAGACACAGAAGAACAGCAAATGGTTCAGAAAATTCTTTGAGTATTTGGATAGCATGACTATTGAACAGATAAATGAACCGGAAAGAGAGTGGCACTGTCCAGCTTGTCAAGGTGGTCCTGGTTCTATTGATTGGTACAGCGGTCTGCTGCCTCTGATGAATCATGCTAAAACAAAGGGTTCAAAAAGGGTGAAGATTCACGGGGAGCTTGCTGTACTTCTTGATGAGGAATTGCGTAGAAGGGGTGGTACGGTAATTCCAGCTGGGGAATCATTTTGTAAATGGAAAGGTTTAAGAGAAGAAGAGAAAGATCATGGAATAGTTTGGCCTCCAATGGTTATCATTCAGAATACAAAGCTTGAACAAGATGAAAACGATAAGGTATACCTATATTTCTTATTTGCATCAAATGTGGGATGATGAATAAACTAGCAATATCATAATTATTACATTGTTCTTTTTATTTAGTGGACAGGTATGGGTAACCAAGAGCTTCTTGATTATTTTAGCTCTTATGCCGCTGTGAGAGCACGACACTCATATGGCCCTAAAGGTCATCGAGGGATGAGTGTTTTGATGTTTGAAGCCTCTGCTAGTGGCTATCTGGAGGCAGAACGTCTGCACAAGCATTTTTGTGAGCAAGGAACTAATAAAGAAGCTTGGTTTAGCACTCGCCGGAATTCCATGTTGCATCTCCCTGGTGGTGATCGACAGCTCTTTGGATACATGGCAACTAAAAATGACTTGGAGTTTTTCAACAGGCATTGCAAAGGTTCATTCTCTTAACTATTTTTTCTCTTTATACTTTCACTGTGTACGTTGTTTGATGTCTACCAGTTGCAGGTTAACCAAGCCAGAATGATGGAAGTGAAGTATATACTGACATGTTCTTGTTTCTTTTTATCTGATTCTGTAGATAAACCAAGACTCAAGTATGAAATGAAATCATATCAAGAGATGGTTGTACACCAAATCCGTCAAATGAACGAGGACAACCAGCAACTTCTCTATTTGAAGAACAAGATGGTAAAAGAGAAGAAACATTCAAAAGCTCTTGAGGAATCCTTTGGTATAGTGACCGAGAAGCTGCGAAAGACAATGGAGGAGAATCGCATTGTGAGGCGGAGAACAAAAATGCAGCATGAAGAAATAAAAGAAGAGGTAACATTGACTTCAGACACATTACTTGATGCATATTTGGTTTACTTTTTATTACTTGATTTACTCTCAGTTTTCCAGTCCGGTTTATTATAAATCAATCTAATAATTTCTGTACGATGTGTCCTGGTAATTTCAAATAAGTTGTTGTTCACACTTTTTACAATAAAATTCTTAACCCATTTGATCTCTTTTCTCTTGAAGAATCAGAATGTTTTGTTGATTTTCCACAGTTGGAGGCTATCCACATTCTCCCTTATGGGCTTCTTGTCTTAAATTTCATCTAGTTCTTTATATGTTTCTTACTGTTGTTACTTTTTCTCACTATTTTTCCTGTTACTTGATGGAAGATGTATGAACAAGAACAATTCTTCAAGGAACGGATCAGTAGCATCCGCGATAAAAGGAATGCAAAGGAAGAAAATTTTGAGAGGATGCAGCAGGAAGAGCGTGAGAAGGTGAAGAAGACAACTACTGGTCCTGCAAATGCAGAGGTGGAACGGCGACTCAAGTAAGCAATTTTCTTTCCTTTAGACTATGTTTTCTATTCCATTGGAATAATGATCTCCCTATCCACATCTCAAGCTAGTGCCTGTCAAGTGTCAATAAATTTTATCAAATTAATATTGTTTAGGTGATTCTAAATATGGTTAAAGGACAAGTTTAAGAAGAGAACCTAATTTCACATGACACTAGTTTTGTTTTGTTTTGAAGTGCTCAACACATGTACAAAATGTTATCGTCAAGTTATGGGGATTTGATCTCTTTGGATGTAGGGTGGAGGGATACCTTAAATTTGTTGAACTTCAAGACAAAGAAATGGAGAACTTTGTTGAAGAAAAGGAGAAACTAAGCCAAGCCCATGAAGAGTGCATTGCTGCTATGAGGAAGAGGCACTGGGAGGAAGAGGAAGAGATGGAGAAGAGGTTTGATGAGGACTTAGCTAAACTCATGGAAAAGTACTCCCCATCTCACCATTAGAAAAAGTTCAATGGTCTCTTTCAATGGGGGGTAGCTACAGGTGCATGCAAATATAAACACAGGAAGAAAATAGAAAGACAAAATGAATACTGCTGAAGTAATAACTTTTTTAAATTTGAGAATTTGGAACTCAGATTGTTGTTTGTAACTTTGAAGTATTGCTCCTTGACACTCTGCAAGATTTTAATTGGATCGACCTATTTTTACAAATTGTGAGTTGCATACCCTTGTGCGTGAAGTACAATTGTATTATTAGATGTTTCTTAGCAACTGGTTTTAATGTTTACAATACCTAAAAGGTGATGTCATCAAACTCATTTGTCAATACGTTTTTGATAGATGAACTTAATTGTCTGGCATGTAAATGAAAATGTTAGAAATGCTTGATGGCCATGTGGAGAGATGCTTGGCCTACTGCTTGCCAGTTTTTTTGGAAGTAGAAAATTAGGAGCATTCATGACTCTGTCTCCAGACTCCTATATAATTGGAGGTTATTGCTCATCTTTTTTATAGTTACGGAAAACGTTTATCATTATGAGAGAATGTTAATAAGAAACGTTCTCTCCCCGTATGATCTCCAAACTCCTATATAACCGGAAGGAGAAAATATGATTCTTATGTTTCTTATTAACATTCTCTCGTAACGATAAACGTTTTCCGTTTACTAAAGAGTCATATAAAACTTTTGTCATTGAGGGTCCATTTGGTGGTTACCATGTGAATGTGATATATATATAGTTGGATAAAGATATGATAGTACCAAAACAAGATACCATACGATAGAGTCAAGATAAACATTATATTATCATGTGTTTGATGCACACATGCATAATAACAAACAATGTGTATAATAACAAAGAAACTAACATTATTTATATTGTCATGTGTTTGGCACACCCTTGATAATGACATGATATAACATACATGTTTTATTTAAGGAAAATGTTAACATGTGTCTGCAGAGTATATGTTAAGGTACTAAAGATATAAATTATACGTTAGAAATTATGACAATTTTTGTACAAGAAATTGTGACAATTTAATTCATAAAAGATTGCAATTTTAATTTTTTTCAATAAATACTTTTTTTTTACCGAAACCTTATCATGTGCTTTAAGGGTACATATTAGCATGACCCTTTATTTAAATGACAAAATTGTCTTTGCGAAACAATAACACATTGTTTTCCTAACAATCCAATCATATCAAAAATCAAAAAGTACAAGATGAAAAGAATAAAGAGAAAAAATGTTATGTATCTCATATGGAGATGTGCCACGGTTGAAGACGCGAGACATTTGAAGAGCGAAATGTTGCAGACAAAAGTTGGAGCACGAGAGCGAGCGGGACAATTTAGTTTCGTAATGGGTTAGTGCATAACGAGAATATATTATTTTTAATCTTTTCAGATTACAAACCCAACTATGTACCTATGCTTAAGATAGAAATGACAAAGAGCGAGTTTGACGGGATTAGTAATGTGATTAATATATATCGGTGCATCAAATAGTAGATGAGTAATGATATGACTTATTATATCAACCTTATCGTATCATATCTCCTTAAAATGATTGTAAGTAATTTATTTTTTATTGATTAATTTAGTCAACTCAATATATTAAGATGTGTTCTGTACAAGTATTTCTCATACTAAAAAATCTTGGTGGGTTGTTGGGTTAACAAATACATAATTTCTATTGATATTTCAAAAAAATAAAAAATACATGATTTTTCTTGAGACACCAGGAATGCTATAATGTACAGATTGAGCTAAAATTCCACCGGCTCCTTTACTTGTTGATCTAATGTACACAGTGTACTATAAATCAAATTTCTTCGTGGATGGGAACAATCTCCAACTACAAAAATGTTATTTGTCCTCTCAACTTCGATCCAGCTGCATCCGGCTGGTTTTTTCAAATCTTTGTTCCTCATCATCTTTCTAACCTCCATTACCCCATCCCATCTATCATCTGCAGCATACAAATTTGACAATACAATGTAGTTTCCAATATCATTAACTTCAATTTTGAAAAGTTTGTCTGCTACAATACGACCCAATTCGACCTCATGATAAGTTTTGCAGGCACCAAGCAATGTCCCCCAAATATTTGCATTAGCTTCAATTGGCATCTTGGTCACAAAAGAATATGCTTCACTAACGTGTCCGCCTCGAGCGAGGAGGTCCACCACGCAAGCATACTGTTCAATAGTTGGCTTCATACCATGGATTTTCTCTATTGAATCAAATATCTTCAGTCCTTCATCTATGCGGCCAGCGTGACTGCAAGCAGATAATATGGAAGTAAATATAACATGATCTGGCTTGATTCCCATATTGAGCATACGAGAAAAAGTCCCAAGTGCTTTTTCACTCATGCCATGCATAGCATACCCACCAATCATAGCAGTAAACATAACCAGATCTTTATCAGCACTTGATTGAAATATCTTATATGCATAGCCTATGATGCCACATTTTGCATAAGCATCTAAGAGGGTTCCTTTAAGATGAAGATCCTCAAAAGTAGACCGAATAATGTATCCATGACACTGGCGCAGTAAGTGAACTGACGCCATTTGTGTGCATACTGGAATGAAGCTCATGATAGTCACCACATCAGGCTTCATCCCTTGAGTTTGTAATTTTAAGAACAATTCAAGAGCCTGCTCAGGACAATCATTTTCGGCATATACTCGAACCATTAGATTCCATGTGGTAAGGTCCGTCTCCGACATCCCACTAAATATCATATTTGCATCATAATGTGATCCTAAACCCACATAACCTGATATCAGTGAATTGCATGTGACCAGATTCCTTTTTTCTGACAGATTCTGAAACATTTTATTTGCATACTCAATGTTGCCACATTTGGAATATGCATCAAGTATTGCATTCCCAACAGTTGGCGCAGTTGCACTTAATAAAGATCCACTCCTAATTGAATAGCCGTGTATTTCTTTCACCTGTTTTACTCTCAAAAGAGAAGCACAAAAATGGATTATGGTCAATATTGTAACGGAGTCGGGTTTAATATCTAGTTTAAGCATCACATGTAACAGGCTGAGAAATCTTGAATGATGCCTCTTCTCTCCAAAGGCATCCAAAATAGAATTCCATGAAATCAAATCTTTTTTAGATATCATAGAAAATGTGTGATATGCTTCTTCTATATAGCCACATTTTGCATAGAAACTAACTAAAGCATTTCCAACAGAAGTGTCTTCAAAAAGAAAAGGATGTCTCAAAATATACGCATGGACTTGTTTCCCCGCCTGAAAGTTGTCCAATTGTGCACATGCTGGAAGTATGCTGACCATAGTCACAGAATCCAACAATAACATTTCTAGAGACACTAAATTACCAAATACATGCAATGATTTTAACCATTCACCATTCAATGCGTATCCTGCAATAATTGCATTCCAAGAGACCAAATCCCTTGCATCCATTGCCCAAAACAAAGATTCGGCTTCTTTTGTCCGTCCAACTTTTAAGTAGAAACTCACCAAAGCGTTACATACAGAAACATCAGCTGACAATTCAGGCCACTGCAGCACATAAGAGTGGATTTGCCTTCCACAACGGTAGGCAATATTCTCATCAAATGAAGCACAAACCGGCAGGATATTGGCTACTGTTGCATAATTTGCCTTTACAGGTCCTTTCATCATCGAACTAAATAAGGAGAATGCTTCTTTTAACAACCCATTCTCAGCAAGGCCTGCGATCATTGCATTCCATGAAACAACGTCTTTGTGAATAATGCTATCAAAGACAGCATATGCATCACAAGCCACAAGTCCACACTTAGCATACATCGACACCAAAGCATTTCCAGCAAATGTGTCCATTTCAAAACCAGATTTGATAACATAACCGTGCACACTCTTTCCACCATTCAGATTCCCTGAACGAGCGCAAACAGGAAGAACAGTGGCAACGGTAACAGAACTAGGCATAACCTCTCCACTCGAATGCATCGCCCTAAACACCCTCATCACATCAGCATCATTTTTACCAGACCTCGAATACCCTGACAAAACAATGTTCCAAATAACCGGATCACAGCGACCAAACTGATCAAACAGCTTATGACAATCATCAAGCATGCCACATTTAGCATACATGTTAAGCAATGCTTTACCGGTAACATGGCAAGAAACATGACCTTGTTTAACAACATAACTATGCAAACATTTTCCCAAGTTGGAAGCCAAAAGAGCAGAACAAGACTTGAAAATCGCAGCAAGAACTTCATGATCTGGTTTAAAAGCTGCACTATCCTTCAAACAATGATGGAAAAAGGAAAATGCTTCATTGTGCCTAGAATCTAAACATAGGCCACTAATGGTTGAAGCCCATGTCTTGAAATTGCGTTGAAGCATGCCCGCGAGAATTTACCAATGGGACTTCAATGTTATACTGCCATATGAAAACAGAACGCATGGAATGCTACAAAAATCATCAAAACTTGGGCTTTCCGTTTCTTCGTTCCTCTGAGGCATTTTCACAAACAGTGGATGTGCTAAATGAAAAAGGCCCGGTGATAAATTTCAATGTACTGGTTAAAACTGGTTGAATGGGAAAACGGGAAGACTCTAGCAGCGGTTGCGGTTGATATTTGTATTCGCCACCGTGTGCCCCACCTCGGATTACACGGTCTCTTCACCGGGAAAGTGACGAGCGGTGGCGCTGCCGGGAATAGACTGAGTCTTTTAAGAAATGAAGTAAACGTCTATAGTGCGCTTAATGTAATCTTCCATTGAAAATTCATAAAAGGTTATCTATGCTTAATTACAATTTTTGGCCCTCATTTAATTCATATATGATTTTGGTCCATAATTTTCCACACTCTATTTTCTTTATAAGGGTTAGCCGCTCTAATAACACAGATTATATTTAAAAATGTAAATAAAACATAAGTTTTGACTTTAAAAAATAAATTTTAAATTTGAATACACAATTTTCAAAATGATGTTTTTTTCCGAAAAAAATTATGCTTTTATATTGACGTTTTAAAACATAAATTAACATTTCCCTTCTTTATAACCAACGTTTAGTTAAACATAAATGATCCAAAGTTAGAGGATCCTTTTAAAAATGTACTTTTTACTAACTAAGAACTCGACTAAGACTTCATAATGACTTTGATTTGAATTCCATCGTGGAAGATGTGAGAAATTTATTGGTGGACAATATCGAACATGTGAAGTTTCACTCTACCAATGTACAATATTTATGTGTTTGATCATTTGAGTCACATTTTAAGAGTGAGATTCATACTCGTTTGATATATAATACATCAATACTTCATCTGGTTTTTAATGTAGATTCTTGCATTTGTTACAAAGTTAAAAAAGAAATAACTCGTAGAAATAAAACATTCCCAAGAAAAAATAGCTTCGGTTTACCCATGATTTTATTCCCAAGGTGAGTGAGAATAATAGATTCTCATCTGCATAGGAATAAAATTGAAATAACCATCTATAATAGTCACTCTTACAAATGCTTCTAACGAATGTAACAACTATTAACCAAACACATTTTTTAAAAATATCCGGTAATAAGATGCTCATTAGTATTTCCTAAGAAAATTACTCCTCCAAATGATATTCTCAACCGTAAAATAGACACCTCTTCAAAACCGAAACATCATTTTTGTTTTTACCTCACATAAAGAAAACCATTGTAATAATGGTTTTCTACAAACAAATGCCCCTTAAAGTTTTTTATGTTTCTCTTGATTTTATTCGTTAGGAGTTCTTCCAAGGTGATGTCATGGGTGTTTCTTTCACTAGGATTTAATTTTTGTCCTAAACGTGTCTTTTTATTTTATTATAGATAAAAAAATTCCTATTCAAATTGGATAAAAAAAATTCAAATCCTAATTTAGCTGCAAAACATATATAATTTTCAAATATACTCATTGTATAACAATGATTTTTATTTTACATATTACTCCCTTTAGTCATATTTATAAACAAAAAAACAACTTTTTAGGTACATTAAATAACTAATGTATCTAACATATAAATATGACCGGATACATTACTTATTCATTGAATCTAAAAAAATATTTTTTACTTATAAATTAGAGGGAATACTAATAAAGGGGATATGGTTTTATTTCTATTGTTGTGTAGCCTATTTTTTTAAGGAATTGGATCACCTCCGCACTGTATCAATTCTGCCATCTTTCTGCCCCATAATCTAACGGCTGATATAAAATGAATAAAAAACAAAAAATAATACTAGTTTCAGAGAGAGAGAAACAAAGGTACGCCTTCGGCAACAATGCAAAGTTGTTATCCATTTTCAAGAATTTGCCATCAAATTTGTATCTATAAGAATACATGCTTAAAATCTTCTTTCATAAACACATCCCAAGCCCATCTCTTTTATTCACCAATGGATTAAATTAAATAAAAAACCTAAAAATGGTTAAGTGAATTGAATAAAGGGGAAAGAAGAAGAAGTCATTGGTTTGTCATCCTTAAATTAAAGAGCATTTTGTGTTTACTTTTCTGCAACACGAACTGCCCTCCATTTCCTGCACAATGATATATGTTTCTCTAGAAGAATTTGACCCAACAAAGGACACGCCGCTGACACCGTAAAAACTCACCCTCAAATGCAAATGTGGCGCACATTCGAAGACTGTCTCGTCACCGGCGATGAAAGGCCAGTAGTTTGATAGTTGGTTGCATTTCTGCATTTTTTTATTCTTATTAAGTTATTATTGTTTCACTTTATGTTTATCAACCTATAGATTAATCCAATGACTGGGCAGGGGAGGCAGCAGTAGAGAAAACCGCAGGAGACGATCCAGAACCATTTTTTAACATACATAAATTTTCCTCAAACTATTTTACTTTTAAATTTATTAATTATGATTAAGTTGCTGTAAATATGTAAGTCTTCTTAATTCAATTATTTTTCAAATTTAAATTTAAATCTACACCATAGTTTAAAAATGTCGTATGATTCTTCTAAAATCTATCTTACCTTCTATGCATCTGATTTTTTTAGTGGGCTATGGTGAGGGGGCTCCAGGCCCACTAAAACTATACTCTCATTCATAATTCTCATGTTCTCACTTCCTAGTTCACCACCATCTCCGTCCATCGTCGACGTCTATTGTCGATGTCGCCCGTCTCTCTTTGGCTTTACTCTCCTCGGTCAGTTTCTCTTCCCAATTCTCTTCTCCCTCATTTGTGTATTTAACATAGCCCTAAAATCTTGTTAACACTTTGAGATTTTGTTCAAATCTATGGAATTGATATGCATTATAGCAATTACATGTTTGTATTTTAATCTTTTGTGATCAATTTTATGGTATTCCCTCTTTTGGCATAAACCCTAATTCTTAAAATATGGTGAAGCTTGCGATATGAATTTTAGGGTTCTATGTCGATTTTATGTGAAGTTTAAAATTTAATTCTATATGTGTTTAGCCGATGCTACATGATTTTTTCAATTCTCTGTTTCATTCATGTATGTTGTTAGTTTCTGGTTGAGTTTTGTAATGTTATTTGTTTAAATGTTTGAGAACTTCTATTTATTATAGTATGTAGCCTATGGATATGGATGTGAATGGAAAAGGTTAAGATGAAACAACTATGACATTTGAGAATAACGATACCCATAAGAAAACAATGTCAGAACTTTGGATTTTTTTTTTGAAAAAATCGGTAAAGATCTAGATGGCATAGAAAGAGATGCAGGCAATTTTTGCAAAAAAGATTTTGCTATCGGAAAAAACCCTAGGTCTGGGCGTAATTATGGTACTTCACATTTCTTTTGTCATGTTTGTTGTTGCAAAACTATCTTGTCAAACCTTAATAGTCTTGAAAAACCGTTTAGCATGACCGAAATCAACCAAAAAATTCACCGTAGTTTGCTTGCAGAAGTTATTGTTGCTCATGATCTTCCTTTTAGTTTTGTTGAGTTTGATAAAATTTGAGTGTGGGTGAATTACTTGAATCCTTATGTTGAAATGGTCTGTAGGAATATTGAAGTTGCAGATATTGAAAAGATATATAACATGGAAATGATCAAACTTAAGGAAATCGTGGATAGGATTCCAAATAGAATTTGCCTAACTTCGGTTCTTTGGACAATGTCTACGAGTGAAGGATATATCTGTTTAACCGCTCATTTTGTAGATGAAAACTGAAAGTTAGCAAGTTGTGTTTTGAACTTTTGTAGAATGAAACCTCCACACACTCGTATTGCATTGGAATCAACATTATTTGACTGGCTAAAACAATGGGGAGTAGATAAGAGGATATCTTCTATTACATTGGATAATGCTTTAGCAAACGATAACATACATGAACACTTAAAAAATTATCTTCGCGTGCAGAGTAATTTAATGGGTGATGATGAGTTTTTTCATGTTCGATGTTCTACGTGTGTACTCAACTAAATTGTTTAAGAGGGTTTGAAAGTGGCTATCAATTTATATTCTCTATTTGTATTGACATTCAAACATGCACTTTTCATTTTTTCACTACACAACGCTGTAAACTATGAGTAATGTTCTTTGTTATGAAATTTTAATTTATATTACACATAAAGACAATACATAATCTATACTATATGTAAAGAGTATAGAGGATTTTGGGTTGATTTTTTTTGTTATTTCAATCATACCCTTAAACAAATTTTCTTATAATAATGTTATGTTATTAAAAAAAATAATTTTTTTGTTATATTACTGTTTTAACTGAAAAAGATAAATATTGTTTGTTGAGTTTGTTATATTTGAAAGTCACAAATATTAATACTTATAATTTTAATCTACATCAAAAAATTTATATGAAATATCGTTTGTAATTTACATACAAAATTTATATAAAATATCGTTGATAATCTAAAAGAAGCGAAAAGACAAACATGTGAGTGTCCGTCTTTTCAATAATATATAACAATGGTTATGTTTAACTAACCGACTTATATTGGTGATGTGGTATTTGTATTTTGTAATTTCTGATATTATCTTTTAACCCTTTGAAAAAAAGAAGAAGATATTATCTTATAAATATGTTGGTGATATCCAACTCTTTAGTACTTTACTATAAATAAATAAAAAAAAGGCAATCATAGGTAGGGGTTGAGAAAAAAGATCCTCTACGGTTGAGAAAGAAGTTGCAGGCTGCAGGAGATCTTAATCGGTGGAACGTTGCGTGGCCACTTTAACAAAATTCCTTTTCTTACTCACCAGGCCACTAGCATCGCAATTCACAACCAAATTTCTTTCTTTATTAATACACATCACAACACCGTCTTAGCAGTAGTAAGCAACTAGCATATCTTCCATCGCCTTTTCAAAATCTTCCGATTCCATGGCGCCGCCAACGGCAGTAGTTGAAGGCGGAGACACTGCTGCAGCACCGCAAGGAAGACAACAAGCCGGTGGTGGATTTAGCTTTACCGGAATCATTCGTATGGTTGTTTTTTGGTATTTCGCTTCTAAATTCTTCTCTCCTGCCTCTAAAAAATCACCTAACAACGAACCTGCCGTTCTCATCTCCAACCTCTTCCTTAAAGCACAGCCTATGGTACACACACTCTCTCCTTTCCACTCCATCGTCGATCTTTCTTCAATTACTCTTTTTAATTCAGATTTCGATTCATATATATATTAATTGTACCAGCTTTGTTATTCACTTTGTTAATTCTGTTGATGATACTAATAATAAGACGTTAATTATACTTTTAGGTTACTTAATTGTTTTAAATTTTCATGTTACTTGTAGGTTATAATTTTTTACTCAATAATGATACTAGTTTTGTTCACTAAAGTATCAAATAAACATGTACAACAGTGAAAATAAATAGGCTTTAAATCACGGTCATGCTATTGAAGAGAATTATAGTTAAGTGAAGTTGACGTGGTTTTGATTGTGGAGCAGTCCTAGAAACAAAAAATTTGGTGTATGTTTGGATTCCTCTGACTTTGACAGAATCATGGTGAGAGAGCCACCGTAATTTTGCAAAAGTTACCCTTTTTAGAACAAAATCACAGTGACCGTGACACTGTGATTTCGTCAAACCCTCCGCGATCAAACATGCACTTGATGTTCGCGACCCTTTATCGCAGTTCAGGTTCTTTTTTTTAAACCATGATTGCATAAATGTGTGATTAATACACACCTGAAGTTTTTTTTTTTAGGAAAAGGATAGAGAGAAAATAACTAGTCTGTGTTTTGTTTGGGTTGTTTCTTGTTTTCTAACCTAGTCGGGTTGTTTTTGAATGACGTTTTATTCAGGATATGTGGGTTTATCTTACCGAGAATGACAAGTTCAACGAATTTGGTAATGAAAGTGCTCTTGTATGGCACGAAACCAGTATTCCGTATGCCGTATGGGGACCTGAGAGTACCAGGACTCTTACTTTGAACTATCCCCCGACTGAGGTACGACTCTCTGAAATTGCTACTGCTACTTATATGTGGTTTATTTACATACAACTCGGACTTTAAAGTAGTTCCTTTGAAATTGAATTTTATGGTTACAATATTCTTTCTACAGTCCTTGAAGCACAATGGGAGTTTATATGCTCATGTTTTCTTTGCACAATCTGGATATTCGCCTGACCCTAGTGATCCAGAATACCAGCCTCAAGCAGCATTTGGAAGGACACATCGTATGTTTATTACTTGTTAATAAGTAATGCTAAATATGTTTAACTTAAGGAAAGTGGTTTACTAAATGCCTCTCTTTTTATGGGCTTCAGCTGTCGTGATATACAAGCCAAAATCTAAAGCAGATAAAAGGAAGAGTCTGTTGGGAGCTGATTCAAGTGAGGGTCAAGTGGCACCCGAGGTTTGTTATTTACTCAAATAATTTTATTATCAGCTTTATAAGATTTTTTTGATGATGTTACTTTGGATTGAGTTCAAGGTATTTCTTGTTGAGTTTTTACGTAATAGATTTATTGTATTATATTTTGTACAATCTCTAGGTCAACAGCAACATCCAAAATATTTTACCATGATCGCGTCATTATTCATTAATATCATCTACTGATAGACTGTTTAAATCCAATCCTTAATATTCATGTCTATAGTTATTGCTAGTCTTCATCTATCGATAACTACCAAACTATCTTTCATCTCATTTACACTCCTTACATGTGATTTTACACATGAAAAAATCACATATCGCATTTTATACAATAACTACTTCCTTGGCTCTTTCTTTCTTTCGTAATCCTGTCTTGATACTTTCATATAAAACATATATTCTCGTAGCTTTAATGCCAGGAAGATCTTTCAAAGCACTTTCTTAAGCTTCCCTCTTGCAAATTTGTCCTCTACGCAAGCTCGCAATACAATGATATGACCATATGTGGGACAGATAACATCTTGTCTCTTGAGGAAGTGTTATTTTTTTCTTTTCTTTTTTCATTTATAAAGATAGATACTTGTTGAGAACAGCGAAACTTAGACACATGCTTACAAATAATAAAGGCCCTCGTAGGCCATCTCATCGAGGATGTATATGCTAGAAAATTTGTGGGAGGTTGGCAATTCAATTAATTCAAAATGGAATTTTTTCTGCCCCTTTCCCCCCTCATTTGGCCTTTAAACAGAGGATATGGTTTAGTAATTCTATTCATTATGCTCAAATCAGCATTTAAAAGTTTCGATAATATTGAGATATTGTTCGGTAATCTCATTCCTACTTCCTAAGGTCCCAGGAGAGGTACCAATCATTATGCTATGGCTAGGTATGTGTGCAGGGAACTACTCGTACCAGTCCATATATTTTCTTAATATTGTATATCTATGTCACTGTTGTTGCTGTTAAATCATGTCTGTATCAATAACGTTCTCATCTGTTAAATGCGTGAGGTGGTTACTTGTTTAACTACGGTCTCTGAATTTATCTCTTTTGGTTGTGTTAGGTCATTGATGATATTGAAGATGATTCTAAAGACGAAGGTCCAGTGGAGTGGCGTGCATATTGGAAACCAAATATAACGATTAACTTGATTGCTGACTTCACTCAGTATGTTTCTTGGAAATCATTATTTTTGGTGCATTATTTTTATGTACATGCTCTGGTTTTTGGCCGGTCATAATTTCTCTTCAAAGTTAATAACTGCTAATTTATGTAAAAATCTAATACCAGAGGTAAAAGAGACTGTTGGATAAATTGGCCTTCTTTTAAGTGGAATTACTTTTATCTGAAGTTTTGCAGTAAGAGAGATGGTTGAAAATTTGAAATAGTTAGCTACCTTATTCAGAATGAAAATTCAGTTTTTTTTCCTCCCTTTCAATTCCCTTTACTTTTGCAGTGAACCTGGCTGTACACCTGAACTTTGTAGAATTTATTGTGGATCTGTGGAAGATTTATTTTGTTAACTGTGGTTGAGATTCTCACAATATGGCTTGAAAAACATTTAAAATCATCTAAATCTTTATGTTGCCAACCCAGTTATTGAATGGATATTCTTTCTAACCTTGCCAATTGTTATTTTAAACTTTTCCTGTTTGCAGGTACCCAAATACAGGCATACCACCTAACATCGCTCCATGTATCCTTGCCATTTGTCATTTCCTTTTGTTACCCTTTCCATTTGTTTCTTGGCATTGGTTTCAGGATACCATGTGTAGCCTTAAAATAATATGGTTATTAGGTTTTTATGTTGTGTCTAACTCATCCTTACAAAACCGATTTGTAAGGTGAGGAGTGTTACTCTTTATAAACTTTTTCATGTTTTTATCTATTTTCAATGTGGTACTTGGATTTTTTCTAATACATCCCCTCACGCCAACACTATTGGGTTTGGTGCATGTATAATTTGGTAGGTGACCCAGATCAATAAGCTCTAATACCATATTTGGTATTTATATTGGTCTAATTCATTCTTAGAAAACCAGCTTGTAAGGGAGGAGTGCCACTCTTTATTAAACTCTTTTTAGGTCTTATATATTTTCAATGTGGGACTTTTTCCCAATACTGATGGTCATCCTATGCAACCAAATATTGAAAAAATGAGAACTTGTCTAGCCCTGACATATTCCTTGAATGTGCAACTCAATGGTGTATTTTTTTTTCTCCTACTGTTTGAATTTCAAGTTCCTTTTTTAACCATACGATATGTTGACACTGATTCACTGCCTTATTCATGCAAGTTAGCTAATCATATATATCAGTTTCCTTAACTCTTGGTGACCAGACTTGAACATTGATCCTATCACTGGGAACTACTATCCTACTATTTTCTTCAATGAATTCTGGTTACTGCGGGATAAGTTGATAGCTTTGAATGAGACAGTAACTGAACTCACACTTAATCTGGAAGTTGGTCCCATTAGCATGACGAAATGGCAATTATTCATGCAAATTGACCAGTCCTTCCAGATTCACCGTAGTTACGGAAGCATGCTTGATGGCGAGGCTGATGAACTTAAGGTCTGTTGTTCTCTAAAACTTGTAAAGTACCGCCTTGTCCTTACATCAAAAGATTTTTTCACAAAAAACTAATAATTATGCAAGTTCTTCAGAAAAAAAAAAAAGCAAAAACCTGAACATAAGATTTTCTTGTGTTTGATCTCAAAAGGTAAAAAGAATAAATAATGAAAAAACCCTCTATTTTTTTGAAGATTGATTTTATTTTTTGGGTAAACAAACAGGCCTTAATACTCTAAAAGATTTTAATATGGATTTTCAAAATATAAGAATCTAATGTTTTTTGTGCAGAGTCTATGTATCAAATAATAGATGCCTTATTTTTCTAATTGTCTGACGATTTGGTGTATTTATGATTGTATCAGAGGGTATTCTTGGAAGGAAATCCTTACCTCCTCGGTATTACCATGATTGTTTCTCTTCTTCATTCAGTATTTGACTTTTTGGCTTTCAAGAATGGTAAGTTATCTTGCATTACAATCTTTAGGCCAATAGCTTAAACCCAAAAATTGTTATCGATATGGTTAGAGGATAGATTATAATCTAGTGATTTTCTTTCTGCACAGACATCCAATTTTGGAACAAAAATAAGTCTATGGAAGGACTCTCTGCAAAGACTGTTGTTGTGAGCTTTATTTGTCAGCTTATCATCTTCCTTTATCTGCTTGACAACGACACCTCTTGGATGATTCTTCTAAGCTCTGGAGTTGGTTTGGTTATTGAGTTCTGGAAAATTGGAAAAGCCATGCACATAGAGGTATTGTTTGTGATCTTCTTTGTTCAAGAGAGTGCCTTTTGAATTTTTTATATAGCAAGTAATATAGTTCCTAAGACAATTATTGCTATTACAGTATTACTGAGATTGCCGGCTTTTCCCCCTTTACCATCATGTATAGCATACCTGTATCGCGTGTACAAAATACTTTGCTGAGACCTTTCATATTTACTGATTTTGTAACCATGTATGGAGAATATTTTCTAGGGCCTTCCTTTTCAAATTACTGTTTTATCGTTTCTTTGAGTGAGGCAGATGTTCCTTTCTAGCTTTGTCTACTTCCAAAAATTCAATGTTCCTTAATTATTTTTATTTGAAATCCTTTCTAGCTTTGTCTACTTCCACAATTTCTATGTTCCTTAATTATTTTTATTTGAAATCTGCCAGATTGATAGGTCAGGGAGGATACCTATGTTGAGGTTCCGCGATCGAGAGTCATATGCAGGGAACAAGACAAAAGAGTATGATGATATTGCAATGAAGTATTTAACCTATGTTCTATTTCTCCTTGCTGCTGGCTTCGCCGTTTACTCACTAAAGTACGAGCGCCACAAGAGCTGGTATTCTTGGATTCTGTCTTCCCTCACAAGTTGTGTATACATGTTTGGTAAGCACCCTTCTAAATTGGTCAAGTTATCTCGTGTTTTGGAGTGACACTATCATTTATGACTGTGACTAATTACTATTAAACCAAGTTAACAGAAATGCGTAGACTGTTATAAATTTGGCATGCTTTAAGTTCCCAGTTGCAGTAGCAGCTCATGTGTCCTGAGTAAGATTGTCCTGAACCAGGATGAACCTTTTTTGCCATGGATTTGAATTACAAGGGCTGCTATTGTAGCAGAGACTAAAAAGTATAATTTGAGTTAAACCTCCTTATTGCAAAAAGCTTTTATAAATTGTTTAAATAAAAGATGGGGATTTTTTACTTTTTTCTTCGACCCCCTGCTGTTAGCATGTGTATTTCCTTTCATAGGAGAAGTAAATTAGAAGAAATGTCGGAAATTTGCTTGCTTGAGTTTTTTTTTTGTGTGCTGTCTTTGGACAAAGATAGAATAAAAACAAATTTCACCTCTAGTAAATGCACAGTCCACACTATTTGCATTTGGTACTTCCCTTGACAGCTTTGCTATTTTATTTATTTTTTTAATATAAAAAAGTATTCAATGTCTTCCAAGTTCTTATCTTTTTTTTCTCCGTTTCTGCTTATGAAAAAAAAAACTTTTTTCTCCATTTCTACTTATGGAAAAAAAACTTTCATGACAGCATATTCGACCGATTTTAACACAAATGTTATTGATCTTGAAGTTTCTAGTTTGGTAAACTTTGTGTTCATACTCTACTGGAAAACCTTTGCAGGCTTTATTATGATGTGCCCTCAACTGTTCATCAACTACAAGCTGAAATCTGTTGCTCACTTACCATGGAGGCAGATGACTTACAAGTTTCTCAACACCATTATTGATGATCTTTTTGCCTTCGTCATTAAAATGCCTACACTACATCGACTTTCTGTCTTCCGTGATGGTAAGTTTGGAACCATGACTCTCTTTGTTATTTGCAAGTTGCAATTGCTTCAGATACTAGACATAACCTCATTTTAACTTTAATATGCTTGTGTTGTATGCAATGCTGCATTTTCTTCTTTTTCTTTCCCCTCTTCTCCTCTTGACATAAGAGGCTAAAGACCTGATTGGTGGAGGAGGAAGGGGGCGGGAGTTAACTGTAGTAGAATTACTATGGGATAGAACTTCGGGTCAAGTACTTCCTGACGATATATGACATTTGAGTATGTCTTTCTTCATCATTCAATCATTGACTTAATTTCTTTTTTCCTTTCCTTGCAGATCTTATCTTCCTTATATATGTATACCAAAGGTGGATTTATCCAGTTGACAAGAAGCGTGTTAATGAATTTGGATTTGGAGGTGAGGATGATCAGCCTCCGGCTGTGGATTCTGCAGAGACTGTTGCTGCTAAGGAAGAAGAGAAGAAAACTAATTGATTTGGTTTTTTCTCAAGCACTTGAGGGAGTTGATACTAAATATTCTAGAATTCAACAGGGATTAGTTTATGTTTACTCCCCCTTTGGGCATACATTTGCTCTTAAGATTTTTGTTTGAAGCAATCTTGGCCCTTACCTCCTGGATGTTTTTCCAGGATAGAAGGATGAAGGGTGGTATCTGACTACTGCACGGCAGATTGTGATGGTCATGAGGCTTGTTAGAAGAATGCCTTCTTCTCCCTACTTTTTTTTGTTATCAAATATTTATGTCTTATTTTTGGGATAGGTCATTTTTTCATGTATTTTCTTTTCCCTTCATAATGTATTTTTGACCTAGTTATCCTTGATCTTACATTATTATAGTTTTTTTGTAATTTCTGTTCAACTTTTGTAACATTTCAGATTAAACTAATTTTTTACACTAAATGTTTTTTAAAAAATAAAATAAAATTTAGGCGATCAATTTGATTTGTGACTAGTTTGAAATAACCAGTCATATACTACCGTTGTCCAAACTTATAAGCAAATGTTGATAATTTTACACATAAAGGAGATTAGGTAGTGTAATGAATGTCTATTTGCCATCTTGCAATTATTTAGGAGTTTCTCAAATCTCTTCCAATATTATTTTGGATTTTCTCAAATCTATACAAAATTATGGGGGAGCATCCAGAACGGTGCAGGTTAGCAATGGTAGAGGTCTAAAATTTGTTAAAAACAAAGTTTATGGTAAGTTGGAAAATGAAACTAGTTTGAACAATTTTTAGTTATAAATGCATGATAAGTAACGGCGAGGAAGATGTCCCATTTATGGCCACAAAAACACACACACAAAAAGGGTGAATAGTCGAAACCTGCAATAGCCGAAAACATCTTCACCAACCATTGGATGTAGGAATGTGGATAAAAATTTTCCCCCTTAAGTTTCAACATGTTGCGATTTTGCCCCCCTACTAAAAAAATAGTAAATTTGACTCTTAACTTTACCCCATTTACAAAACCTTAATTTTGACTCAGTCAATGTCTACATGTCATATTAGTTGTGTATTTTTTAATTAAAAAAATTAAATCAAGGTTTAAAACAAATAGTTTTAGTTCAAGAGGAATAAGGCAAGGGGACCCTTTGCTCCTTATTTATTTGTCATTTGTATGAATAAACTTTCCCACATTATAGCTGACCAAATAGAAGTAGAGTACCGGAAACCAATGCGTGCAGGTAGGTATGGTCCCCAAATTTCCCATCTTCTTTTTGTTAACGATCTTCTTTTTTTGTAGAGGCTTTTATTGAACAAGCTCATTGTGTTATGCATTGCCTTGATCTCTTCTGTCAAGCTTCAGGTCAAAAGATCAATAGTAAAAAAACACAGATTTTTTTCCTCTAAAAATGTGGATAATCAGCTTCGTGATGATATCTTACTTCATACCGGTTTCTCCCACGTCAATAGATAGTTTGGGCAGATACCTTGGGGCTAATTTGACTACTAGTAGATCCACTAGAGTGCATTTTAAGCACATTGTCCATAAAATCCAAAATAAGCTCAGTGGGTGGAAACAACAATGTTTGAGTCTTGCGGGGAGAATTACTCTCTCCAAGTCAGTTATTATTTTTATTCCATATTATCATATGCAATATGCTAAGCTGCCCAAAATTGTTTGTGATGAGATTGAGAAAATTCAGTGTGGTTTCCTATGGTGGGGACACAGACCAGGGTCGTAAAGTGTATTTGGTGAATTGGGATGTGTGTTGCCAGCCTAAATGTAATGGTGGATTGGGGGTTTAAGAGACCACATCGTATGAATGGGGCTTTCTTGATGAAGATGATGTGGAACCTATTAAAATTTCGGATGAGCTATGCTGTAGAGTTTTTATCAGCAAGTATGGTAGAAATAACGATTTTATGGTTTCTTGCAACTCCCAACCTTATGATTCCCCCTATCAAAAGATTTGGTTGGAGTTTGGAATGATTTTCAACGCCATATATTTTGGAAAATAGGGGATGGAAGACATACAAATTTTTGGCTTGATAAGTGGGTCCCTAACAGGAGCGAGCTCCTCCCATCAGCTTCCTAGAATTACATTGATACTACCATTTATGTGGGGATGTTTTGAATGCAGAGGGAGATTGAAACCTAAGTTTTTTGCGTAAAAAGTTACCAACTAATATTGTGAATCAAGTGCTTATGGGATGGGAAGACACTAATACTCATCAATTTACCATTCAAAGTGCTTATAGATTGCAACATGGAGATATTCATGCCTTGGAAGGAGATTGAAATTCTTTGTGGGACTGAAAAGGACCTCATCGTATTCAAACTTTCATCTGGCTTGCAGCCCAATAGCGCATCCTTACCAATTTTCGTAGAAGCAAGTGGGGGAGTGGGCGACATATCTCCATTTGTTCTAGATGTGGGAGAGAAGATGAAATTACCATTCATGTGTTATGGGATTGTGTCTATGCAACTCAGGTATGGTTCCGCCTAGTTCCATCTCATTTCATAACTGATTTTTTTACTTTTGATTGCATGGACTGGATTTTCAACAACCTCGGCAAGCGTGGCATATGTGCAACTACTAAGAACTGGAAGACCATTTTCATGACATCTTGTTGGTTCTTATGGACGTGGAGAAACAAAGCTATCTTTGAAAATGATTTTAACCAACCAAAGAACCTTGTCATGGTGATCCAAGACTTTATTAGACAGATAGACCTTTGTTCGACCCTTTTGCCTCATCACAATCTTCAACGAAAAGAGACGATCTACATGGGTTGGGATAAACCCCCTGAAGGTTGGATAAAACTCAACAGTGACGGTGCTTGCAAAGGTGGTGGAGAAAATTCAGGTTGTGGTGGCCTTTTTTGCAGCTCATATGGAAGATGGCTAAAAGGCTACATTAGAAAGGTTGGAGTGTGTGACGTGCTTCATGCTGAATTATGTGGCATGTACCTTGGTTTGAATATGGCTTGGTGATAACATATTCCACAACTCATTGTGGAAAGCGACTCTAAAACTCTTATTGATTTGGTTAGTGGTAGTTGTAAGTTTAGTGGAGCCATTCCCACGTTGGTGCGGCATATTCCCAACCTTTTGGCTTTAGACTGGCATGTCCAGTTTCGTCATACTTGGAGGAGGGTAATCGTTGTGTTGATTGGATGACGACCTTTAGCCTTTATTTAGACTCTTTTGCTATTACTGGATTGGAGTACCCACCTAGTGAGCTCCATAAGTTTCTTTTTGATAATTTTTCTGGGACTTGTTTTCCTAGGCATGTTCAATTAGTAGTTTAGTTTCCCTCTTTTGTACAAAAAAAAAAGGAAGGATTAAAGAGAGGAGCACATGAGCTTTCCCCCCACCTCTTCTCCTTTGCGAAAATTTGATGGTGTGAGAGGTGCATATCTAGAAAATGATGATGGCAACGAGTTTTAAGCCAAAAATAAATGATTGCTTGACAAAAAAATATAAGTAAATTGTAAAGTAAAATAAAGGACCAGAGGATCAAACTTTCCTATGCATGACATCAGAATCCGCCCCTGCCTGGACCCACCCCAAACCCCACCCCTCTTATTAGAATTTACCTTGTTGCCCTTATATTTAATAATCTTGTTACCCATTTACCCTTTTTAGCATGACAACTATATAAAGAGAAAGAAAGTGAAATAATCATACCTTGCTCTTTTGGAAGAGGTTTATTAGATTTTTTAATTATTGATTTAATTATTATTTTTTGTTGTGAAAAAACGAAAAAAAAACATGCATTTTTTATTTTATTTTTTAAAATACAGTTTTTGCAGGTGGGGGTCGAGAAAACCCGTCCTCATTGGAGGCAGGGTTGAGTGTTAAATTAATACCCCCGGCTGAGTTTGGGGGCAGGGATGGGAGTGATATAAGGAAGTGGGGTGAGGCCTGGTATCATAAATCCGCCCCCACTCCGCCCCATGCCCAAACTTTCCTAATTAATAACATAAATATCGTTCGTGTCAACAACGCCTAAAAACAAAAACACCGTTTATCTTCTAGTTTTAGGTCCATTTCATTGCAAATTTAACAAACTAATATCCAAGTATATCCGTCCATAATCATTCAGGTTAACTTATAAACGAAACAATAGATAACATAAATCTTAGTTTTGTACTAACAACTTTAAAGTATTAACCAAATGCCTTTAATAAATAAACTTTTTATTATAAAAAAACTTGTCTTAGCTTGGATTTTCGGAGTTTGAACCCGAACCTTGCATATATTATGCATTGTCCATACCAACTGAGTTAAACTCATGAACTTAGCTTGGATTTGTTTGATATATTTTTATTTTTTGTCTAGATCACATTATTATGGCTTTGTTTGGCAAAGTCAAAAAGCGAGCTTATAACGGATAGCTTATAAACTTGTCTGATAAAAAAAGTTCTGTTTGGTAACAGTCTTTTCACCTTGAGGTTATAGCTTATTTCGCTAGCTAATAGCTTATTTTTCAGACGCTATTTCAAGTAGCGTTTGAACTTATAACTTTTAGCTTATCATTTTTTATTCCAATTTTACCCTTATCATTTTAATTAAAACTCACCTTTACCCTTTATATATTAAAACACACTCATTACGTTTTCAATGCTTTGCCACTATTTTTTATTTGTTTCCTCGTTTCCAGTTGCTATGTATATTACGTTTTCACGTTGGTGCCATTTAGCTTGGACCTATGCAAGTATTGGTCCATAATGGACCAATATTTATAGCCATTGGATTATATGTAAGCACAATAACACCATACTCCTCACACATCTTATTATTTTCTTTATTCTCTATAAAATATTTTCTTGCTTTCTCTCTCTTTATGTAATTTCAACAGTAAAACATTCGATAAAATTAGTGGATCAATTTACTGATAAATGTAAAATGACATAAATTGTATTATTAATTCATAATAAAATTTATATAAATTAATACTTGTTTTTTAAGAGGATATAAATTAATGTTTTTTATCAGATTCATTAATAATTAAATATTTAGAATTTAATAATTTAAATTTATTAATTTAACATATCTTTTATATTATAATATTAAATTAATATTTACTCACAAAATTAATATATATAAGCTCGTTGAAAAAAATAGTGGTTCAACTAATTGATATATGTAAAATGAAATAAAAGAATGTTTATATATAATTTTTTTTTATAAAACTTGGTAATCTAACTAGGAAGATTACTTGGAAAAACCCCAAATTATATTTTCAAGATTAGCATATTATTTCTAACCCCAGAACAAATACGTATTTTTTTATCCTAACAAAAAAAAGGTCTTGGTTCTATTCATAATTCTTTTTTTTTTTTGTCCTAGTAACCTAGTGGCTGGAGCTCACACAATTAAATGTGGAGAAGTGGGTTATCCGGGGTTCTATTCATAACTCAGATACACGATCAAGGCATTAAATTTTTTTTTTTTTTTTTGTGTATAAGCCATCAAATTTTCTTGAGACTTATGTTGTTCAAAAATGAGGGTTGAAGAAACTTTTCAATAGCTTGAAATATACATGCAACACAGAATAAAATATTTTGAACGATTCAGACGATATATATATATATATATATATATATATAGGGTTTTGATAGAAGACACATTTTATGAAGGTGTCTTTGAGTAAGTAATCTTATAAACATTTGCTAAAAGACACCAACTAATTTTTATGAAGGTGTCTTTTAGCAAGTTATAACTAAAAAGGTGATAATCACACATTGAGGTGTGGATTGCTAAAAGACACATTCATGGGTGTCTTCTAGCAAAACTCATATATATAGGGTTGCTAACTTACATCCATCTAAAAACACTAAGGTGCAAGCTAACAAGCTACACCTACTTGTTTTTTTATAAAAAAAAAATAAAAAAATTCATGATTTTCTATTATAAACAAATATTAGACAAGTGATAGTTTTATAGATTTAGTTTAAATAAAACACACTAACCGTTTTCCTCAAAAAAATGTTTTATGTTCCAGCGTTCTTCTTCTTCTTCTTTGTTGAAGGATGTTCCAGCATTTTCCTAGTTTCGCATACTGGTTGTTGACTTTTTTTTGTATCGTTATGTCTTAACTTTATTTTACAGTGGGGGCTTAATTTTTATATTGGTGAATAATTTTAGTTTTTTTAATTCGTAATGGATATTAAAGTTTGACCTAATTATAAAATAGGAAAGGGTACCGAAGCATTACCATGAATCATGAATACACATAATTAGAACCATCTTAACAAGTTCAACAAAAAAATTACATGTTTTTTTTAGTACAAGGTGAGACAAACTTTTAATGAGTCGATGGAGTTCCTCCTTGGGTCTTTGAACCAAGTCATGGCTCCTCGCTGGAGGGTGGTGATGAAGAGCTTGCATTTTACGGTGCCTCGCACCGATTTGTAGGAGAGGACGACATCGATGTGCTCGTCCGGATCCGTGGTTCCATCGTACGAGTCCATCTGGGGCAACTTCTCCAAGCCGCGGGGGATTTGGGCGTCGCAGATGCGTCGTGTGAAGGGACCGTAAGCGCTTCGAGCATCGCGATCATCTTCAGAACTAGAGGAGGACCAAGAACGTCTGTTGTGTCTTGGTGGTGACCTCCTCGGGGGAGACCGTCGAGGGGATCTCCTTATGGGTGATCGCCAGACGTGGTTTGGAGATCTCACGATGACAGAACGTCTGGGAGATCTGGATTTGGACGGGCGAGGGCTCCTTCCCCTTCTGTTAAGTGGTGGGGGAAGGAGCGTTGCGGAAAGGGGTCAACTACCTTTTTGACCGTTTGAGGTCAGCAATGCGTCGATTCTGCTCCTCGGTTATTGACAATAGAAACACTTTTGTCAATTTAAAGTGCAACCGAAAATATTTGGGGTGTGCAATTGAACAAAATAATCCCCAATTTGATAGGTGATGTGTTATTTGAACAACGAAAGAAAACTTTTGAAACAATCATAGATTTACAAAAAAATATGTATTGACACCTAAATTAAAGCAATAAAAAGAGAAAATAAAAACATAAATGTGAATCAAAACAATAGAAAAAAATAAAATAAAAATATACAAAAAAGTTATCACAGAATGATTGTTCAAATATCATTTTTCATTTAACGGAGAGAGTGAGTATAGTGTTAGAGATAAAGTTAAATTGAGCTAGATTGAATACATATAGACCATAGTAACTTTGGGACCAATTTAAAAATGTGGTCCATGATGGACCAATTTTCTTACGGGTCCAATTTATACGCAACCACGTTTTCAATATTATAAATGCTTTGTTCCATATGTTCCTACTTTTCAATGTTTTCCATGTATATCACGATTTGTTTTTAATTTTTCTTTTCTTGAAACAATATATTTTTTAAAATAAAATTTATAACTTTTTTTTAAATAATAATTATACTTGAATTTTTTTGGTAAAGTATAAAAACTGAAGTGGAATAAATTTAAAATAAAACTTCAACAAAAAAGTAATATTTTTTTTGAAAGAGCAAAAAAATAATAAGTTAATAATTATATTAGAATTAAAAATGTCTTTTAATGTTATTTTACATTTATAAGCTAGTTGAACTGCTAATTTTATCAAACATTTTAATTAACTTATCAGCTATCAGTCATCAGTCATAAAATATCAGTTATCAGTCATAAACTACTTTATCAACTATCCGCTATTTTTAAAATAGTTTTTCACTGACATTCCTTAAAAAAAAATTAAAATAATTTTTTTATAACATCTATACTACATATAAATCTAAGGAAATGCAAACTTGTATTTTTGAGGCACAAGTTTAAAAACTAAATATGAAAACATTTTGTGGAAATTATGGGTCTAGTAAAAAGAAGTTTTATATTCAATTTTAAAACTGAAATTGAAATCAATTGTTTTTAGGGTTTTGCTAACCAGTGTCCGCTAGGACAATGGTGAAAGAATCTACATATAGAAATTTTGTCTTGAAAATATAAGATGTTATTTAACGATTACACAACTTTTTTTATGAAAACGCATGATAATAGTACGAAGATGAATTGAAGATAGTAAACATTCGGAAAAAAGTGAAGGAAGAAGAAAGGAAACAGAATGGAAAAAACAGATCTGGAATCAGTGAAGAGGTACTTGGAGGAGAAAGGAGAAGCGTTGTTAAAGGTAGATGATGATGAATTTCCTCCGAAGTTTCTGGAACATTTAATCTTGGGTGGCCTACGCTTGGATGTCATTGAGCCTGGCCGTGTCGTTTTCACAATGAACATACCCCCAAGTTTACTCGTTCGTACTCTCTTCAATCTTTTTCTTCTTCTTCTTCTTCATCATTTTTAATGATGGATTTTGTTGTTGTTTTGAGCTGAATTTATTAATGAATTAACTTGCAGAATTCAGGTAAGTACTTGCACCTTGGTGCCATCGTTACTCTGGTGGATGTGGTAGGTTCAATCGCAATTCCCGCCGCTGGATTTCCGTTGGATATTGGAACTTCCGTTGAGATCAATGTCTCATGCTTGGACGCTGCTTATCTCCATGTTAGTGTATTTCAAAGCTTAATCACTCTTGTATTATCGCTAATCATACAATTTTCAATTAATTTATATTATTCTCCTATTTAACATACAGAAGATGTAGCTTCTTAAAAAAAAAAAACATCCAGAAGAAGATGTACTCCCTCCTTCCCAAATTCAAATTACATGTTGTTTTGATTTTTTGTTTTCTTCCATAAATTACATGTTACTTTTTTATTATACCCTTAACAATTTTTTTGTTGTTGACAAAAAGAAAACGATATTCAATAATTCAAATTGACAGAATACATCAGAATTAACTAGCTAAAAACTTAAAAGGTGAATGCGAACAAACTCACAGACCCAAGTTAATAGCATACAACGACAAAATGCCTACAAACAATATGATAAAATCTAAATCATCAGAATACTCATGCTCTCGGATTTGCAACGTTGACGTCCAAATCAGCGAAATTAAACAACGCCGCACAAAACAACAAACAACACAACGCCGCATTCAGACGACAAAATCACGAAGAAAAAAAGAAGAAGAAGAAAACACTTGATATATGTGAAGATCACTTATTTATACGGAAAGAAATGAGAACAAAAGATGCAGATGCGTGATTCTAGGTCAAAAAATGACCTTACTACTCTCATTTCTTTCAATTTTTTTAATTTATCATTCTCATTATTTATTAAAAACAATTTTGTAAAACAACTCATAATATCTATTTTCTATACAAAATTAATTATATTTCTTAAAACGTGTAAAATGTCTAAAACGTCTTATAATTTAGGACGGAGGAAGTATAATATTAATTTATGTTACTGTTCTATTTAACAAATATTAAGACCGTAGTTTTTATTGTAGTACTTAGTTGCATGACATGCAAGATAAATGAGTTCTTATTAGATAACATTATAAAACTATTTTACACCGTAAATGCATCTTCATTAAGCACATATGCTATTTCACAAAGATTAATGAAAATATCTTTACTTTCTAACAACATTTTAAATTTCTATTTTCGATTTTTAGTTTGAATTAGAATGACATTTAGTTATGAATTTTCCTTTTTCATTATAATTATAGAGATAATAATAAAGATAGTTAGAGAGGATAGATGCATTTCTAGAAAAACTGAAAACGATGGTTTGAAAATTTCTTTTTCTTTTTCGTTTCTAGAAAATGCATATTTATACAAAAACATCAAGGCAAACTCTTTGTATGTTTTTTTCACCACTGCTTATTGAATCTGATAGCGAGGAAGTGTGAAGATGAACACAATTGCCAGAATGAAGGTTCTTCTGAGTCCATTGGTCATTTATTGAAAATTCATATACAAAGTATCCACAGTAGCTAGCTGCCCACATAACAGTGAATAATCATAACTGATTAAATATCCGAAACTAAATGAACAATACCGCTCCTTTCAATTTTTTACATTTTTTTTGGTGATATTAAATTGATAATTAGAGGAAAAGGATATTCTTTTACTGGTTTTTTGTATTAGATTTGTGTGATGGGAGATATCATAACAACAGTTTTGCTTATGCAATGGTAGGAGGAGATTGAGATTGATGCTAGGGTTCTACGAGTAGGAAAGGCCGTAGCTGTTATAAGCGTGGAGTTGAGGAAGAAAAAGACGGACCAAGTTTTTGTTCAAGGGCGTCTTACAAAATATCTTCCCTTTAGGAGTAAAATGTGAAATGTACAAATAATTGTGATGGAAGCAAACCTGATAGCTCTGCTACATCCCGTTATTTTTTTCAAGACCTTTTGGAAATGAACTTGGCAGTAATGTTTTCTAGAGGTTCAAAGGGTGGGTGATGGCAAGTTATTTGCCTGACTCTCACTTCTTGTTGTCCCATCTCTACGACCAAGAGGTACAGCCCAAAATGACCATTCACTCTGAAACAGTTCATGAAGTTTTAATTAATAATTTGGAAGCATACAACTTTTATGGTACACTCGCAAAATTTGAGTGTACCGGTACACTCGCAAAATTTGAGTGTACCGGTACACCTCTATTTAAATTTATAGTTTAATGAATCATTTTCTTTTAGAAAAAAAAAAATTTTCTATCATTTACAATTATAATAACTATATTTTATTTTTCAATAGTGTCAGCGAAGCAAAATTCAACTTTTCAAATTTTTTTATTACTTATAATAGTGAATATTGGTTATTTTTTTGATAAAAGGTAAAAAAAAATAGTATGATTCTTATAAACAATTAAATGATGTTTCTTCTTAAGAAATAATATTTTCTAAAATATAAAAGTTGACAAATAGCTCTTTATTACATAAAAACGATAGTTAATTTATTGATTTATAAAACAGGTGTACCAATACACCTTAATTTAATGGTGTACCGTAGAAACTCCCTAATTTTTTTCTTTCTACTTACTTGCGCTGAGCAACCAAAAATGATTGGATGGAGGAAAGAAATAGATGGTTGTTGATGAGATGTGGCAGCAACACAAATATGAAGATGAGGGAGCGCATCAAATTCTAGTTTCTTTTAGGGAAACTCTTTATGGTTCTTCCTCTTAAAATTCAGAAATAATATAAAATAAGTAAATAAGCTAAATAAAAGATAATGAAAAATTGTTAAAAATTACACCAAAACAACATTTTGTTAATATAACGTTTTTTTTTTGAGGTAATTTTGTTAATATAACGTTATCTATACTATATACAAAAAGAATACATGGTTTTGAACTAACTTTTTCACTTTCAATTATACCTTTAAACAAAATTGCATATAAGAATGATATATCGTTGGTGTCACTAAAAAAGTTATGAAATTATATTATATTTACTATATTGTTGGTGTTAAGATAAGAATCTAACTTATTTCATTTAGCCGAGCAATAAGGCTTGTATATATTAATTAAGCTTTTCACCACAAGAAAAAAAAAAGGATAAAAATCTATATCATATTAGCTATATTGTTGGTGTAATTAAAAAAAGATAAGTATAATTTGTTACAATATAATGTACAAAATATCTATACCTATAATTTTCAACAAAATCAAAATAATTTTAATCAAATATTCATAAAACCTATTATTCATAAATTATACACATTAGCACAATAAAAAGAATGAGCAGATGGGCATGTCAGTTTCACACCAGTTAATATAATGTCAAATAAAAGAAATAATAATCAAATATAATGGTTTGATTCGAACCGCACATGATCCGTTCTGAATAACATGGAATTGATACCCGAACTAATTGATTTCAAATTTGATTGATTTGGTTCAATTTTAACTCAATCAAAGAAAAAATTGAACCAATTTATGAGGTGTGAATTTGTTTCTTGAGATTTGTCCGTTGATTGGTTTTTTTTTAATTTGTTACAAACGGAAAGAGAAAAAGAAAAGAAAAATCTAAAAAAAACTTAATGCCTAACAAAAGAGATGCCCAGTGCATCAGCAAGCAACATGAAGGATAAATCCAGAGGAGCTATATTTAAAAGCACTAATTTCTCAGAACCTTTAGCACTTAACTTAGCCAAACAATCATCAGCAGAGTTGTCTTCCTGAAGAGTATGACACAAATGAACAATCCAATCTTGACTGGTTTAGTTCTTATACCCAAAATAAAGGAGTATGAGTATTTTTTAATGTGTCTGAATCTTAAATGACTAAAGATTACAAAACGGTGTGTCAACCTATTAGTAAAAAAAAACACTATAGCCTAATGTATTTCATGATAACACAGGGGCTGCGAAAAATAATGTTTTGACGACGTTTACTCGACCAAAGAAGCTTATTTCTCTATTATTCTCTTCGTTTCTGAAATACATATCGCAATCAATATTGCACACATGTCAATACACAATTTTGACCATTAATATTTTTAATAATTTATAATAAAATCATAAAAAAATTGATATTTTAAAAATGTTCATTGAGACAAATCAAACAATGTTACATGCACATTTTATTTATAGATTAATAAAAATTATGGTCAAAGTAAGTCAGATGAATAATATGCACATTTTAAAATTGCGACATGTATTTAAAATCGGAGGAAGTATATTAATATTGATTATCTCAAAAATTCTACGATGTGTAATATTACATGGAATAGATTGGCATGAACAAATGTATTCTTATTTGCATAGTGATTATAAATGATCGTCTTTCAACGAAATACAATGTTCTTCGTCGTGGGGTTATTAATTTAGATTCCTCATTTTCTGTGGGAGGATGCGAAGTGAATGAAATCACAACCTTTATTTTTTTAATGTCTTTTAACTAGCAAGGTGTAGTCAGATGTGTTGATTAGGTTGAATGTTAAATGTACATTGTCTGATAATTGCTTTTTACACGTCATTCAGTTTAACAACTGTTTGTCGTGGTAGAGCAATGCATGAAAATCTTCACTCTATTTAGTTGGCATGCATTTGATCAACCTAAAAATATCGTAACAATTTTGATTTTTGATTAGCAAGATCGTAATAAAGTCCGATCATTGATATATGAGTAATTTTTTGACATGGTCATGGATTAAAACAAAAGTTTACAATGTTTAGGTGTTGATGTTCATTGATTTTGAGTTGTGATTTTGTCATAGGCACCTTGTATAATTGTTTTGGCCTTTGGTTTCTGTTTTTGTAAACTCTTAGTAATCATTGTCTATTCTTGGCAGGCCTTGTGCTTTAAAATCTTTTTCTAATTTATCTTTAGCTTTAACTTTTGGCCTTCTAAAATAAAAATTAACCAAATGTAATAAGCTTGGCTTCCCTTAAAAAATAAAAAAAGCAAATTTGGCTTAGCTTGGATTTCATTTAATAATATATATATTGAGATCATGTTCTTCAAACCAAGAGGGCAGTGAGGTGAAAGTGTTATCCTTCTTAATATCATTCCTTTATTTTTGGTTTAGATCCCATTTTAGCTTAGAAACAAGCTTTATGTGCCATTTCAAAAATTGATATCGAAATGAATAAAACATTTATTGCCATTGATTTATGAACATGAACATAACCTGTAAATCAATGTGAACGTGCTAAAAAATGAAAGAAAATAGAATGGGAAAAAATAGTAGAAAGAAAAACGGAATTTGAATCAACGAAGAGATTTTTGGAGAAAGGAGAAGCATCAACGGTGGATGAATTTTCTCCCAAGTTTTTGGAAGCTGTAATCTTAGAAGGCCTACGTTTGGATCTTATGGAACCTGGCCGTGTTGTTTTCTCAACGAAGATACCACATACTAACCAATGCCTCCGGGACAAAAAAAAAGTGTTAAATGAAAATAATACTTTTTAAACTTTTGAAGATTTAACCACACAACTTTAATCTTCTTATCATATCATTTTTCTTTCTAAAGCTTGTCTGGACAAGCTATAGCTTAACCCTAATTTTTTTTCCTCCATAGTTTTAAGCATTGATTGCTTCTAAGTGCAATTCTTACTCAGCATTCCACTTTGTAATTCAAATCCCTTTTCCCAAAGTTGTTCAAGAGTTGTATTGTAAATGAAACATGTGATTACCGATGCATATCATTTTCATGGTTATTCATCCCCAATTCATTCTCCAATTCCAACATACATGAATCGCCAAACATCATCATCCCGACTTCTCTTTCCGTCGGCGATCTCCATCCCGACCTCTCCGCCTCTCAGCTTCACGATGCTTTCTCCGATTTCAAAACTCTCGCTTCTGTTTGCATTTGCAGAGACTCTTCCTCTGTTAAATCACTTTGTTATTGTTACGTCAACTTCCTCTCCCCTCACGATGGTAACATCACTTTCCATTCTTCTTTCCATTCTTTTTACCTTTTCTATTCTTGCATCTCTCATTATCATTATGATTCTTTATTTTCTTTGAATCATGAGATCTTTATTTTAAAGTTTTAGTGTTGCTAAAGGTAATCATACTCTAACAATGTCAGCTTAATACTAATTATGTAATGCATCATTGTTCAAATATTATATATTCATTACAAATTAATTATACGATATGACTCATTTGTTGGTTGGACCCGTGCATCGCACGGGTCGATGTTCTAATATGTTACTATATTTGCTTAAGTGTCGTCGGAGGGTTAACATTTCCCCATAGAATAAAGGACTAGAAGAGCAAGCTTTCCTAATTAAAAGAGAAACACCGTCCGTGTCTACTTTCAACAACTAAAAACAAAAACCGTTATTTTTAACAAACAAAAACACTGTTTTTTATTTTATTTTAAGGACTGTTTATCTTCTTATTCTAGGTCCATTTCATTGCAAATTTAACAAATTAATATCCAAGTATATACGTCCATAACCATTGAGGTTATCTTATCTTTAAAACAATAGATGCCATAAAATCTTAGTTTTTATTATTATATAAAAAAAGCTTGGCTTAGCTTGGATTTGATATATAGTTGGACCACGTTCTTCACGCGAAGGGTAGTAAAGTGAAGTGTTATCCTTCTTTATAGCTTTATTTTCAAAAATGAAATTGAAATAATAAATAAAAAATCCATTGTCATGATATAATATGAAGATGAATCGAAGATAGTAAACATTGGAAAAAAAGTGAAGGAAGAAGAATGGAAAAAGGAGAAGGAACGTTAACGGATTTAGAATCAGTGAAGAGATATTTGGAGAAAAGAGAAGCATCAACGGTAGATGAAGAATTTCCTCCCAAGTTTCTGGAACCTTTCATCTTGCGTGGCCTACGATTGGATCTCATCCAACCTGGCCGTGTCGTTTTCTCAATGAACATACCCCCACGTTTACTCGTTCGTACTCTCTTCAATTTCTTTTTCTTCTTCTTCTTGCTTTTGATAATGGATTTTGTTGTTGTTTTGACCTAAATTATTTAATTAATTAACACGCAGAATTCAGGTAAGCACCTGCACGTTGGTGCCATTGTTAGTCTGGTGGATGTGGTAGGAGCAGTCGCGATTCCTGCCGCTGGATTTCCTTTGGATACTGGAGTTTCCCTCGAGATCAATGTCTCATGCTTCGATGCTGCTTATGCCAATGTTAGTTTGTTTCATAGCTTAATCCCTCTTGTATTATCGTTAATCATACAATTTTCAATTAATATAATTGTCCTAATTACCAAATAGAACATTTAAATTAGTTTTTCATTGTTTTGTAATTAGCTGTATGACATGGTAAAACTATTTTACACATATGCTAATTCACACAAAGACTAATGAAACTATGTTTACTTTCTAACACATTTTCAATTTTTACTTTGAATTAGAATGGCATTTGGTTATGAATTTTCCTTTCTAATTGGAGTTGTAATACAGATAAATGAAAGCTATACGTAGAGAAGATGCATTTTATACAAACACTAAAATGCCAGAAAATGAATAATTATAAGTTATAACTGATTAACTATCAGAAAGTAAACGAGTAATACTGCTCCTTTCAATTTTTTACGTGCTGTATTGCTGTTATCTGTGATATCAAATTGATAATTAGAGGAATATGACATTCTTTTCCTGGTTTTTTGTATTAAATTTGTGTGATGAAGATATCACAAAAATAGTTCTTTTTTTGTTTAATTCCCTATGGCTTATGCAATGGTAGGAGGAGATTGAGATTGATACCAAGGTTCTACGAGTAGGAAAGGCTATAGCTGTTGTAAGCGTAGAGTTGAGGAAGAAAAAGACGGGCCAAATTTTTGCTCAAGGGCGTCATACCAAATACCTTCCCTTTGTCAGTAAAATGTGAATGTATACAAGTAATTGTGAAGGAAGCAAACCTGATAGGTTTTTCTTCAAGACCTTTGGAAATGAACTTGGCCAGTAATGTTTTCCAGAGGTTCAAAGGGTGGGTGATGGCAATTGGCAAGTTATCGAGGTATCCAAAAGGACAAAAGATCATCGAGGTGTAGCTACATTAATCTTTGTAAACATAAATGATTGGCTTTACAACCAAATTGCGAAACAAAGTAGTAAAGGATAGCGGAGTAATAAACAGAAACACTGTTCGGTCAACAACAACAACAAAAACATAAACACTTTTATCTGCTTGTTTTAGGTTCATTTCATTGCAAATTCAAATTTAACAAACTAGTAATATACGCGTCCATTACTATACAGGACACTGTTAATCCACTTATTAGACAAAACAATAGATGCCATGATATATTAGCTTTTTTTTAGTAACAAAACATTGTTTAAATATTCATTTTAGTATATGAATGTGTAGCAAATAACCACATTAGTAAATGAATGTATCAAAATGATAAAGTAGTCCTTGATTATACCCATCCAAATCGTCCTTCATGTTAAAATATTTCGTTAATATTGTTCTCAATGTAGTTACTTGTCGTTATATCAATCACTATAAGTATTTATTTATTGTCATATCAGTCATAAGAAAAGAGTTATTGTATTATTAAAGTATTTTTACTTATTTTAACGTCCCTATATCAATACTTATCAATAATTGTTTTGAAATTTTGATATATTGAAAAACTCTTGTGAATACTTGTTACATTGACCAAAATCACTATTTTTGTTTATCAAGGAACTAAAATGACTATTATCCGTTTAAAATTTTAACCAAATGCAATAAATAAAAACTTGGCTCAGCTTGGATTTAGTATATATATTTGGACCACGTTCTTCACGCGAGGGCCAGTAGAGTGGTCTTTATATCTTTATTTTTGTCTATATTGTAAAAAGAAGCTACATTGTAAAAAAAAAAAAAAACTGAAGGAAGAGGAAAGGAAATAGAATGGAAAAAACAGAAGGAACGATACCGGATTTGGAATCAGTGAAGAAGTATTTGGAGAAAAGACTAGCAGCAATGGTAGATGATGAATTTCCTCCCAAGTTTTTGCAACATCTAATCTTGCGCGCCCTGCGATTGGATCTCATTGAACCTGCTCGTGTCGTCTTCTCAATGAACATACCCCCACGTTTACTCGTTCGTACTCTCTTCAATCTTCTTCTTATTCTTCACACTTTTGATCATGTATTTTGTTGTTTATTTGACCTAAATTAATTCATTAATTCGCAGAATTCAGGTAAGTACTTGCACGGTGGTGCTATCACTACTCTGGTGGATATCGCAGGCGGAGCCGCAATTCCCGCAGCTGGATTTCCGTGGAAATCTGGAGTTTCCGTAGAGATCAATATCTCATGCTTGGATGCTGCCTATGTCAATGTTAGTGTATTTCAAAGCTTAATCACTCTTGTATTATCGCTAATCATACAATTTTTGTAATTAGTCGTATGGCAGATAAATGGTTTCTTACAATGTAAAACTATTTTACACTATAAGGCATGTCCATTAAGCACATTTGCTAATTCACAAAGACTAATGAAACTATATTTACCTTCTAACAACATTTTCAATTTCTATCTTCAATTTTTATTTTGATTTAGAATGACATTTAGTCATGAATTTTACTTTCTAATTATAACGCTTAAAGGCACTTGTGACCCCTTAACTTTTAAAAAGTTACGATTTTGGTCTCCCAACAAAACACAAATTTACTCCTTAAATTTACAAAACTTTGCAAAGCTACGATTTTGGTCCCGGAATAAAACAAAGATAAAATTTACCCCTTAAATTTATAAAACGTTGCAAAGTTGTTGACAAGACACCACGTATTCCAAAACAAGGGACTATAATCGTAACATTTTGAAAGATAAGGGCCAAAAGAACTTATTTCCCTAAAGATAGAAGGTCAAAAGAGCACAAAGTTAAGATGCTTTTTCAAAATGAAGGTTCTTTTTTCTGAGTCCATTGGTCATTTATTCAAGCTTCATATACAAACAAAGTATCTACAGTAGCTAGCTGCCGACACAACAGAGTTAATAATTATGACTGATTAAATATCTGAAAGTAAATGAATAATACTACTCCTTTAAATTATTGTTTTTTTTTTTATATAATTGGAGGAATAGGATATTTTTTACTGGTTTTTTGTGTTAGATTTGTGTGATGAAGACATCATAACAACAGTTTTGTTTAATTCCCCGTTGCTTATGCAATGGTAGGAGGAGATTGAGATTGATACCAGGGTTCTAAGACTAGGAAAGGCTGTAGCTGTTCTAAGCGTGGAGTTGAGGAAGAAAAAAACTGGCCAAGTTTTTGCTCAAGGGCGTCATACAAAATATCTTCCCCTAAAATATCTTCCCCTTAAGAGTAAAATGTGAATATGTACAAATAATTGTGAAGGAAGCAAAGCTAATAGCACTGCTACATCCTTTTTACCTTTGGAAATAACTTGGCAGCAGTGGCGGAGCACCACTTGGGCTGAGGTGGGCCACGGCCCACCCCCCAATTTTTTAATTTTCTTTTTTCTTTAATATATGTGTAAGTACAAATATACCACTAAATTTAAATGCAAACTTTAAGTTGATCCATTCATTTATCTTCACCTCCATCTATATGCTTTGTGATTTGTTTACTTTAAGAACAAATATATTTTTGGATCTCATCAAATAGTTGATATTTCATTTATTTGATAAGTGTATAATACGTTAATTTTGAGACATTAATTCTAAATATAGCATGAATATTTATATTGAAACTTGAAAGAGAAGTTAGTGTAAGTATTAATTTTTATTCTATTTTATTTGTTTTCAAGTATTTTGGAATGTGTAGAGAATTATTTTAAAATTTTAATATATGTTGTTTAATTTTTTGATTTTCAATTTTATATTTAATGCACACTACAACATAAATTTTGTTTTATATATCATATTCCCTCCCTCCCTATATCTAAGCACCTATTTGACTTTATTTTTGTCTCTAAATGTAAACCCTTTTTCAAATTATTAGATGCATTTATTATTTTTTTCCTAAACATACCCCTAATTAATACTACTAACTTGTCTTGAAATATGAAAAATCAAATTTAATACGCATACAAACAAAGGATAATTTGGTAATATTAACACACAAAATAGACACATTAATTGCACTAACAACTTTTATTAAGAAATGTGAAAAATGCAAAAGGGGCTTAAATATAGGGACGGAGGGAGTAATTCATTTTGATGGTCCACTCTGAATTTTTTTTTTGGCTCCGCCACTGCTTGTCATTAATGCTTTAAAGAAGTTAAAAGGGTGCTTGTCATTAATGCTTTAAAGAAGTTAAAAGGGTGATGGCAAGTTATTTGCCTCACTCTCCATTGTTGTTGTGCCATCTCTACGATCAAGAGGTACAACCCAAAATGATCATTTTTTCTGAAACAATTAAAAAAGTTTTACTCCCCGGTCCAATATTATAAGGAAAAAAATCACACTTATTACAAAAACTTAAACATAGTAGTTTGTAACATAGTTTTTTGTGTTATCTTTAAAATGAGTTTTATAGGAATATGTAAAAACAATTTTCATTGGTAGTTGATTATAGAGAAAATAAAAAAGAGAGCAAATTGAATGCACTTTGCATAAGATAATTTTTTGAAAAAACATAATTAAATATGATAAAAGTTGGTCTTTTTTGCTTATAATTTGGGACAAAGAAAATGAATTTTTTTTGCTTATAATTTGAGACAGAGGGAGTAATTAATAATAAGTTGGAAGCATGCATGGCATAATTTTTTCTTCTTCTTTCTAATTACTTGCCTTGAGCAACCAAAAATGATTTAATGGAGGAAAGATGAGGGAGCGCATCACATTATAGTTTTATTTTAATAGTATAAGAATTACAAGAACAAAACATTTTTTTTAATATAAACTACTAATTAATGGTGAATTATAAGGTGAGAGTTCAATTAAATCTCTCACCGAAGTACCACTTTATTTGACCATTGGATTAAATAAGACCATATGATCTCATTATTTATGACCACACTAGATAAAATCTCCTCTCTGCAACCAGCATTTCTTTTCTTTCCTAGCACACATTTGGCCGCAACACAACCACCGTCGCCTCCAGGCTCTATTTGTTTCACCACCACATACAAATATTTACTCCTGGTTTCACATGTAAACTCCTCCATTACGTTTATTGAGTTGTTTAACAATGTTTTTTCTTCTTGGTCGTTGGTTACGACGCTGCGGGTACAAGATATCAATTTCATAAACAACAAAGCATTGGACTAATACCCACAAAAGAAAGAGAAAAAAAATCTAATTCCTACAATTAAATATTTTTCTGATATTCCTAATTCATATAAACTAAATACTCATTTGAAAACATATTTTTACTTGAATTCATCAATGGAGTAACCGTCAAAATCCCTTTTTTTTTTCATTCTTCAATTCTATTCTTTCTTAAAATTTTCCTAAACGTCTTTTATTTGATGTTAGTTTGTATTTTCTTTCCAGTTTTTGATTCAGCGTTGGGCGAAATGTGACCTGTTTAGGCAAGAGAAAGAACAGGTTTTGAAGAGGAAATATTAGATCCAATGTGGTCAAAGATAATGAGTTCATATAGTCTTATTTAATCCAATGGTCAAATAAAGTGGTATACCGGTGAGGGACTTAATTGAACCCTCACCCTAGAATCCACCCTAATTGATATAATGTCAAATTAAAGAAATAATAATTGAATATAATGGTTTGATTTAGATTGCGGATGATCGGTTTTGAACTCAATCATGAGAAAAAATTGAACAAATTTATTCGGTGTGAATTGGTTTTTTTTCAGATTCGTCGGATCGATTGTTTTAGTTCTTATACCCCGAATAAAGGAGTAGCGTTTAATAGTAATTTGTTTTTAGTTATCATGTGTAATTAAATCTCTTTTTAGGTTATAGTTCTAAGATGAATCCTTGTATATTTTTGTTGGATATTTATTTAATTTAATGTCGTTTATATTTTATTTATTTTTTGTTCACTATTAAGTTTTGTTAGGAAATAGTTTATTTTTGTGAGAGGTGCACCCCTAAATTAGGTACTTAGGTTGTGAAAGGACCTAATATTGCTATCATTAACTAGATGTGCTTATATCTTGATATCATCTTACTGATAACTATCTGTCTAGGAAGTAAGTGATTTTTAAATAGCCAAAGATACTGAAAAGATTGTTGACCCTAGTCGTAGGGACTTAGTGGCTAAAAACTATTAAGACTGGTGGTGTCCTACGAAACCTAGGAATTAACTAGTTAGTAATTAGGGAAACAAGTGCCTAGCCGAAGGAAATACGTTGTATCCTAATAGTACCATTCTTTTGAAACCCTCAGTAAGGTAGACGTAGATTAAGGCTGCCCCTTTGTAGAACTATTAAGAACGTTGAGAGAGTGTGCTATGAGTGTCCTAAGATTCATTGACGGGTAGACCTAAGCGAACCTTAGTCTTCATTGCCTTGGGAAACACTAGAAAACCAATTTAAGTTTATGTTTTAATTACCTTTGAATTAGCAAGATCCCGCACGTAAGGATCATCGTGCGATCAACAAGTGCAGTTAGCCATCAGAGGGATAAACCAAAGTAGGTTAGTAACGTCCCAACGACATCATTACTTGTATAGTCTACCTAAAATAAACAAATGTGACATTGTTGTTACTTAATATCCAACAACATATACAAGGGGATTCGAAAAATCCTAACTCCTGCTTACTTTTCTGCAATAAAAAAACAGGTAAATTTGCTTTGGTGCAAACAGATAAAAATAACAACCTAACTTTTATACCGTCAACTTACAAAAATAAGTAACTCGAATTGTTTGGACGAAACGATAATCTCTGCGGATACGATACTCTACTTATCACTTTATTACTTGATAAACGATTTGATACACTTGCCAGAACCGAAACCGTGCATCACTCATGTATGTGTTAATTATGCGTGAGTTAACATACGCTGTGTGAGTTAACTCGTGCAGGAATTAACACATGTGTGAGTTAACTCACACAGAGATTAACACATGCGTGAGTTAACTCACGCATGGGCCCTTTGATCATTTCAGTTGGGAATGAACGTTTTTTGTTGGGAGACGAGCAGAATTCTTCCATAGAATTTGGTTGGTTTGGATTCAATCCAAAATATAAAGAAACATTTTTTTTTTTAATCAAATGCTTTAGATTGGGTTGAATCGTTGAAAAGATCAAGTTGTTGAGTATTGCCTGTGGACACCTTTTGAAACAAACAGGAAGAAGTATGCATAAACTGTTTAATATCTTGTCTTCTTTTTTTGACTGGTCTAACTTCTTGTCCTAGGTTCATTTTTTTTTTCGACTTGATTACCATCTTATCTAGACCAAGTTATTCAACAGAGGGGGCAGCGTGAAGTGTTATTCTTCTTTCTATCAATTTTATATGATGAAAAAGAAGCTATAAGTTAAAAGTCAATCTGCTAAACAACAAAAAAAAAAAAAAAAACAGAATGGGAAAAACAGAAGCGTCAACGGAGAAAGGAGAAGCAGCATCGTCAATAGTAGACAATGAATTGCCTCGGGAGTTTTTGGAACATCTAACCTTACGTGGCCTACGATTGGATCTCATTGAATCTGGTCGTGTCGTCTTCTCAATGAACATACCTTCACGTTTACTAGTTTGTATCCTACACTATTATTCAATTTCTTCTGTTTTGTTTTTTAAACCAATATTAACTAATTAATTCTCAGAATTCAGGAAAGTACTTGCACGGTGGTGCTATCACTACTCTGGTGGATATCGTAGGCGCAGCCGCAATTCCAGCCGCTGGATTTCCGTGGAATTCTGGAGTTTCCATTGAGATCAATATCTCATGCTTTGATGCTGCTTATGTCAATGAAGAGATTGAGATTGATGCTAGAGTTTTACGAATAGGAAAGGCTGTAGCTGTTGTAAGCGTGGAGTTAAGGAAGAAAAAGACTGGACAAATTTTTGCTCAAGGGCGTCATACCAAATATATTCCCATTATAAGTAAAATGTGAAACTGAAATCAAATGTCAGAAGAAGATGTATGAACTTTCTGAGGTAGAAAACTCTATTCTATCTACCATGATTCTAATAAAAGATTCCATTTAACATTTATTTCTCAGATGATAGGATTCGATTTTTTTATCGGGTCCTGTTTGTGTTTCATCTATATCAATCTTGTAAGAAATATGATTCCGTTTATTTTGTGAAAATATCTTCTGTTTTCACTCTTTAAAATTTGTGTTAATTTTAGTCGCCAACAAATAGACAATAGACCTTAGTGGACAATTATTTTATTATTTTCCTAAATGCATCGTCTAATAGCTAAATACTAATTCAATTTCAAGAGTCTTAGACCATCTATAATGGGGTCCTTCCCCTATTTAGCACCATGTTAAATAAGCACCCCTATTGTGACATCAATGAATATGGTGTTTATAAAGATGGGTGCTTTTATAGGCACCATCTCTCTCCTATTATTCATAGGTCTTACATGTACAATTAATTATATTTTTTTCTCTATTTTTTAGGGATATATATTTTTTCTCTATATTCAATTATTTTATTATTTTAATATTAAAAAATAAAGAGTAAATTACACTCCCCTCCTCTCAAAGATGCTTGAATTACACTTTCATCCTCTCTTATGTTAAAATATACATTTCCCTCCCCTCTTATTCAAAACATATTAGAAAATATTTCACACCCCTCCTCTAAAAGAAGCTTGAATTACATTCCCCTCCCCTCTTATGTCAAAATCTACACTTTACTCCCTCAATAATTATTTTTCTTTATAATATTCTAGCAAAAAAATAATAATCTAATACACTTCTAAAAAAGTTAGTATTCCAGGTCTATTTTAATATAATCAAAATTTGAATACATATTTTTCGCTATATTTTATTCACAATTTCATTAACATATAGTTTTAAACCCTATTATAAAAATATGAAACAACCCACAATAAAATTAAAATATGTGAAAAGTTAATAAACATGATAAAGTATGGTTATTTAAAAG
>Ga0315914_1000302_pt1 | contig 55913 bp, 31 predicted proteins | sample MpolenodulesMG_FD_203920 | JGI IMG/M metagenome (GOLD analysis project Ga0315914, IMG submission 203920) | Medicago polymorpha root nodule microbial communities from Los Angeles, California, United States - elongated nodules | ecosystem: Host-associated > Plants > Roots > Nodule | place: USA...
CAAAGAGTTGGCGTTAGATGTGAAAAGCATAATTGAATGATTATTCAGTATTTGTGAGCTTTTCGCAGGATAACTTGCAAACCAAGTAATCAAAGTGCCTAAAATATACAGTCTATTTAACTCCTTTTTGACACTTATCAGTAACTCACTACAAGATAAGCATGATGCCCTATCCAATTCAAATGACGTTTATCTAAGTAGAAACGACCTAATAACGATTTATAAGTTGGTTACAATTCAAAGCAATGGAGCATGTTGACGCTATGTTTACTTTTGAGGTGGAAACAAGATAGTTCCTAAAACTTAGTAGAAGGTTGTTACCCTAAGTTGTATGTCTTTCCAAGATGCGATGTCGCCTAAGGTGGTGCAGTAGGTAGGTTCATGTGCTACACCATGCTATAAGACGGAGTGGTCACCTCAGTTAATTGGACCTGACTCATTTATTGGGTTTACATGTCATTTTTTTAGGGACGGGTTTACATGTCATGTTCTTAATAAGCTTTGATGTTGGACAATAAAAAATTGGGTTTACATGTCATATTCTTAATAGGCTTTGACATTAGACGATAAAAAAAATGATTGATCAAGCATTTTAAGTTTGCATCATTACACCAATGATTTGATTTTGTCTTTTGGGTATAGTTATTTTAGGGTTTGTTTGGATGATCAAAGAAAGAGTAAGGAAAGAAAGAGTAAGGAAAGATTATATGAGGAAAGAAAAAGAATAGAAAGGGGGATGATTATTTTGGTTGTTTGGTATAAAAGAAAGTGGAATAGAAAGTTGAAGGAAAGAAAGATATATATTTATTAATTGACATAAATACCCCTGGACATAATATATATAAAACATGTGTCTATCTACTCTTTCAAAGGAAAAAGAAGTTGTGGCTAGGTGTGAGTAAAAATGAAACAGTAAGTTGAAAAAATAAAAACAAGAGAGACACCAAAGGACTAAAGGAGTAATAGCTATATCTAAAAAAAATGAATAGTAAAAAGTATATAAAAGGCAATATGAGTTGGGGGCATTTTGGACTTTTCAAACAAATATGTGATGTTTTCCAATCTTTCTGTCCTGGTCAGTGTGGAAAGGATTTTAGGTGTGGGTCCCACCCTACTTCCTTTCCTTGCTTCTTATTGTTCCCTTGAACCAAACTGTGGAAAGATTGTTGGTTTCCGTGCTTTCCATCCACAATCAATCTTTCCTTCCTCATTCTCGCGAACCAAACATACCCTTAGTGTTTAGTATTTCATTTATTTTATTGTTATTTACTTTAACATTTTATTATATTGTTACATCTCTTCTGTATTTTATGACTCGCAAAATATTTATCATTACAACTCATGGCTCATCAAGAGCCTAAATTCAATTACAAATTTTATTGAATTTGGTTTGAAAAAGTTGAAATGGACTTTGTAAAATTATTGATTATTACTAGTTTTTTCTTTTGGGTCGACAAGTTTACGTGGTTGGGTTTGAGTAAGTTTATTACTCGAATTTGTTAACTAGTTTGCAGTTTTGAAAATCATTAATACCCATTTATCCAACTTGAACTGTCAAGTTGGGTCGATCTGGATAGATTGGTTTGGTTGATTTTTTCAGTTTTACCCGACCCATGTATTTCCATAGTTACAGAGCTTGTTGTTTTCCCTGTCTCTAAGATTATCTTTGTTTCAAGTTTGTTGAATTTCATTTCGGGAATAACTTTCTTAGAAATATAAAGAAAAGAGTTTTATTCCTAGACATTTTAAAATAAAAAATTGGTTAATATTTATATATTATGGGAAACTATTATATAGTAAAGGTTAATAATAGTTCACACGGATTTTTCGTTTTTGCTAAACCAGGAGAATGACTCGGCATCAAGAAGAGTCGTCGACATCCCAATTAGGTTGGCACGCCAAAAACACTCATATCCTCTGCGGCCAAACTCAAAAAATGTTATTTAAAAATGGAAAAAAATATATATATATACAAGAGGAGAGACTAAGTCAAAACCCTCGACAAAAGAAAACAAAAAAGCAAAGAAAAGCAATTAGGGAAATTTAAAATTAGGAAAGCCAAATCTATCTCTAAAGAAATCCCCGCGAACCTCCTCTGACAATTTAGACCACCAAACCGCACCCTGAAGGGAGTGCCCCATAATTGTTAGCTTGTCAGCACTACAATTACCTTCCTGATAATTATGCGAGGAAATAACCTCTAATATTCCAATATAAAAAAATCACATGGATTTATTCTCATCTTCACGGTAACTTTCATTGCCATTCTTTCTTTTTTTATGGAAATGTTTTTCTTTCTCATGAATTTTTTACACCCATGAATAAAATTTTATAAACTTGTAACAAATATTGTTATCATTTTTTTTTTGGTGATCAATATTGTTATCATTTTATTCCATAAATATACAAAACTAATTAAAATAAACACACCCTAAATATATAAGATTTTTTTTTATATTTTTTTTATAAGACTTATTTTATATTTGTAGTGCATCAATTATTTCTTTACAAAAATACTCTTATTTTATTATATTTAAGAAAGATAATTATGGTGATGATTGATAAAAATTCCAAAGAATAAAATGTTTCAATTACGAGCCTAATAATTATTATAGGGAAATGTTAACGAGTGCCTCCGGATACTCTTTAAGCACTTTAAATAGTAAGTTTTTAATGAAAAGTTGTGTATTGAATGCATTGAAAATTTTAATAGTTGATATTTAAAGAATAATTACTAAATTTGAGATGCTTACAGAGTGCCCGGAGACACTCGTTAACAAGACAAGACCCATAATTATATGCATATTTTTTGAAAGAATTATACGGATAACATGCCTTTTAAAATGAATTACATGGATAATTTCAACAGAGAAAAAAATTAATGTACTTTGTTATATATTGTCAATAAAAGGTTTGCATTACTAGTACAGCATAAGTTGATTTTTATTTTTTTTAAAAAAAGCATAAGTTGATTTTTAGAAGTGGTTAAAATAAATGTCAAAGGTTTCTAATAACCCGACAATATTGTACTAAAGTTCGATGAACTTAATTTTTACTTAGATGATATTTATACTCCTAATAAAGGGAATGCATAGGGTTTTTTTTGTGTAACATATTTCCATATTTTTTTTCATGTAAGATATTTCCATTTTACTTTAATCGAATTGTTTCTGGTTATAAATGGTTTGTTCAGTTTTATCGCATAGTGACTACTAATTCAAGAACGTCCCATTCAAATCTTATTAGTATAATCAAGACATAGGAGGATGCTTTTTTTCGTACCACCACGATGACGAAACCAAATTTGGGACTTGGATTATATCTAAATCCAATGAATGGTGAAGAATATGTCAAACCGCTATCTCTAACTTTGACAGTGTTAATCTATTACCTATTCTCCAAAGTGCCAAAGTACAGCTTCAATCAACGTTTGAATTTTAAGTTTCAAACGTCATTATGTCTTTCCTTCGTGGATAATTTGGTGCATGTTCTTTTCTTTTTTCTTCTTTAAGAATATTTATTGCATGCTTATAAAGGTAATACTATGTTCTTTTTTATTTATTTAAATAATTTGAATAACATGATCTCTTGTTTTCTACTTGTATAAATAATGTTGTCTTGTGTCTAGCCCAACGGACAATATCGATATTCTTAAGTTAAACACATTCATTTAGATTTGAATTCAAAACCTCATAATTATATATGTGAGAGTTTTAGATAATATTTATCATTTTATCTACAAATAAAAAAAATGTCTTTCTTTAGTTTTTTGACAAGAATCATATCAGCCTTGTATATACTCTCATGACCTTGAAAGGCAAGTTGAAAATATCGCAAGATTGCTTCTCATATTTGTATTTGTATTTAGCATGAAATAAACTTTTTAACACGTTAAAACCTTAAATTTTAATAACATGCCAATTCATTTTTTTTACTACTCATGTAGCTCATCCTACTTTTTTTTTTTTACGTGGCTCATCCTACTTCTCTCCCTACATACCATCATGGGCAAAAAAATGAATATCATCTTCGTATTTATTATTATAAAGTAGGCTTAATAACAGTTTTCACCTCTTAACTTTCACGAAGTTGCGATTTTGGCCCCTTAAGAAAAAAACTACAAAACGGCCTCCTAAGTTTTGCAACTGTAGTAGTTTTGGCCCCCCAAGGCAAAAAAAATAACACGTGACACCTCACTTACGGTGCCACGTCAGCATAGACCGAGTCAAAATTGGCCTTGAGGGCCAAAACTGCTACAAATGTAAAACTTAGGGAGCAGTTTTGTAGTTTTTTTTCTTATGAAGGCCAAAATCGCAATTTTGGAAAAGTTAAGAGATTAAAACTGTTATTAAGTCGATAAAGTAAAATGAAAAGTTAGCACCATACGGCCACACGACATTATGCTTGAAAGCATAGCCAATGAAAACTCTTTTATTTTATTGTAACGAATGATTATTTATCCGTGATTGAGCAAATTTGCACACACTTGGGGCAAACGTAAATCATACTTGTCATTTTTTTTTTTTAATATAAACCATACTTGTTGGACTAGCAAAGGACACGTATTTTTATTGCGACTTTTTTTTTTGGTCAAGATTTGCGACTTTACCACAAGAATTTGATGATTGTAAACCATTTTTTTTTTATAAAAATGATTGTCAATGTTTTTTTCATAGGAGATGATTGTCAATGTTGAAAAACTAAAAAAATCATTTAAATATAAAGACCCTCTTAAAACATTGAATTTATAATAATTTGGACTCTTTAAACAGTAGAGAAATAAAGAAAAACAAATCTAGAATTTATCATGCATCTATTATGTGCTTATATTATTCTTTTTACTAACAGCTACTTGAGTAAAGTTATACTAAAGTGGTCTTGCGTTATAAAACGAGAGTAATTTTCATATACTATCAATGTAAAATATTTCAAAATTGTCAACCAACATGAACCACCATTTGTGACTTTTTAAGTAACAAGTGATTGAACGGTTAAAATCAATTGATAAAGTAAAAATGTAGTAGTGTCACACTGTCACTGTATGAATTAGATCCTTGTAAAACAATAAAGAATTTTTTTTCCTACAGCACCAGCGTAATTAAAATCTTTTGACAGTAGACCCTCAACTCCTAAAAAGTATTCCCACAAAGGCTATTTTAACCTGCTACAGAACTAACCTCAGGTTGGCTCGGTTTTTTTCACAAATGTCTCCATTTGTTATGATCATATTCCTCAGCGTAATTAAAATCTTTTGACAGTAGACCCTCAACTCCTAAAAAGTATTCCTAGAAGTATGCCAACGGAATATGAGAATCCTATGTCTCTCAAATGAACAAACTCCAAGAGAAAATGTCTTTCTTACCTGTAGGCAATATCCCTAAAAATAATCCCTCAGCATATGAGAATACGTCTTTCTTACCTATATTTGTTTTATTCACAATACTTCATAATTCAACCATGTAATCAAACATCATTTTATACATCAAAGGATTGGCTGTATAAGGCAATAATCGATGGGGAAAAACCCCTCTATATATTTGAATCCCGTGACGATTTTAAGGCTTATAAGCTTTAATAGCAACTCAAATTTGTTATTATACAAGAAGGAAGAAAAAAGAAACAAAGGGGGAGAGAAGAGAATGTACAGTAAAGGCACAAGATTAAGCATGCGTATGGTAGAAAAGGGCCACAATAAATTGAATTAACGTAATCTAACAAGATGCTCTCGCCTACAATACATTACAGTTAGGTACAACCAGACATGTTATTATCACAACGAGGATGAAACAGATCTGGTGTTCCGTCCGAGGCCAAGACCTAAGCCCACAGGAATGCTGTCATTTCTGGTTTTACCTTGGTTACTATGACTACAATGTGAAGAATGAACATGACCATTACTATGACCATGATGTGTTTTTGAGTTGGTACTGTTTGAATCCACATTAATAACAACATGGCCATTTCCGTTTCCGTTGGCATGATCAGAATGAGAATGTGAGTCTCCATTTGTTATGGTTGAGCCCCTTGCCATGTGCATCATTCCTAGACCCTCCTCAGAGTTGCCTGATTCTTCAACATACTCCAAGTCTTCATTGTACCCATTGATCAAAAAATCAGAACAGTTCTTCTTGATACCATGATCATATGGGTTTCTGAATCTACCACCTGGACCTCTGAGGTAGCTATACCGCAATGCATTTGCCATTTCATTTGTTGTAATATTGCGTGATATCTGAGAAAAGAAAGAAAAACAAAAGGCAAAAAGGACACATAAGTCAGATCAGAAGAAAGAGAAATTCTTTTGTACCGATAGGCTTGTAAGACATACCTGACTAGCCTGAACAGCTGTCAAAGCAAATACTCCGAAGAAGAGGAAAAAATCAGCAATTAGAAATGATATTGCACCAATGTGATTTTTACCAGCATAATTAATCCATGCCCCAAACGAAGAAGGAGCAAGTGGATCAGTCAGTACTCCTGCATTCAGAATTTTGGTTTCTATCAGATGTTTGAATTGCACAAAAATTAACAAAGTAACTCTGTCTCGACATACACATACTTGTAAGACATACTCCACCAGTAACCAACATTGCTGAAACTTCAAGAATAAGAAAAGCAAAGAAATCCCATTTATTCTTCTGCAATCATAAAATGTAACATATCAGGATAATTTGTTTGCTAAGGGAAAACCCGGCCTATTGAATATGCAGAAAAATAAAACCGCCTATTCAAAATTTAAGGATAATTAAAAAAGAATAAAATGACGTTGGAGTAGGATTAGCGACTACTTTATCACTCTAGTAAGAGGGTGAGATAAGATTTATAGTCTTGCCCAATTTACAAAACTGATTTACTGGAAAAACAGTTTCTGGTAAAAATAAATTCAAATAACTCAATGGTCAACTTACACAAGTATGTATATTTTATTTTTACAGCTATAACATAGAATTAAACTTAAGAATCACCAGCACCTCCATTCAAGGAAGACTGATCGACCAAGACAGGCCCATGGCAAATGTATCAGCAAATAAGACTGTTTTTTTTTGGTGAAGGGAGCAAAAATAAGACTTAGACATCAAAAAAAGTGCACTAATGCATGTACTGAATATTGATATGTGGCATGCTCCACATCCATGCTTTAATTTTATTCGGTGTATAAAGCATATTTGCAAAGGAAAACACCTAGAGGAAAAAACAAAATCTGAGACTAATTTCCCTTGCCCACCAACCTCTTTGTTGTCAAAGTCAATGACAAAATTAAAAGCTTAAAATGTTCAACTAAAATTCAAATGCAAAAGCATGTAAACCACAAATTCATCAAGAAGTACCTTGCCAATGCAATTGGATACCCAAGGACAATGATGGTCAAATTGCTCCACACAACGATCACATGTAGAACAATGTTTTGCACGAAGAGGTCTGACAATCTAACGAAAAAGCAACATAAAATTGAGTACAAAATTGTTTGAAGCAAAGGAAGGACAGACATTTATAATCTGTGTGCAAGATATTGATTACTGGTGATAAGGCTTCATGCAGAAAATCTAAAGAAAGCCAAAACAACCTTGCATGTTGCACAAAGTTGGGACCAATTTCCAGCTAGCAAAGCAGGATTATTTTTCTCAATCTTCAAAAGAGGCTCCTGCGATAAACCATTCAAACTTTTGAAGTCATTGGCATATACATTTAATATATATTTAGAACACAAAGAGATTGCACACCGATATGGTAAAAACTGCAAAAGGAAATAAAAATGAAATACTGCAGGTGGGGGTACTGCTGGAATCAAAGTAGAAATTAGGTGTAGCAGAATAAAACTCACATCATCTTTCATATTCTGAGTGTCATGCCCGTTCGTTCTGATATAACCTGGATCCTTGCTGTCAAAAACAAATTGAGGAAGATTAAGAAAACAGTCAAACAATAAAACAAATAAAATCTTTTTACAAAAAGGCAGATATTTAAGAAACAAGTTGTAACTAGATATTTTAATAATCTACAACTGAAAAATGAACTGCTGCTCTACATGTCTATCTGCAAAGTTCACACCATATAGTTAGTACATAATGACCATCATACATTACAATTTACAAAACATTGCTACCTTGAAGTTCCATCAATATTGTTATCTTCAGAACTTGAACACAAAGGATAGGAAAAAGATTGTTGAAAAGGTTCCAATACACATCAAATAACCTAAAGTGTAAAAAAAGCTACTTGGGGGAATATATCCAAAAAAGAAAGCATCATTGGATTTTAGATGGTCAGATATGAGTTCCATAAATAATCATAACATCTAACTATCCTAAGTATAATTACTACTTTACATTAGACATGAATGATGGACATAGCATCTAGCTATCCTATCGGTAGCAGGATAGCAACCTCATTATAATTAAATAATACACAGAAAATCACATTGAGATTTTCCATAACAGCTTAGAAAATCTACAAACGGTCTCTTAAAAACCTTAAAAAGATGAAACAAGGTCATCTTACGGTTTTGAAAAGTAAGCTGTGGTCCTTATAATAGCCTAGAGAACTTTCATGAGATGATATATAGTTTTGAAGTCCATAATACTCACCTGCTACACCTATAAAACATCACCAATCCAACAGTAGCAAGCAACACTCCAAACCATGCAAAAAGGCCAGCTGATGCTGTCAGCTTTGGCATATTTGTTGCTGAAGATAAAATTAACAGAAATGATGGAAATAACAGTCAGACTACAGCCATGAAAAAAGGCATAAATATGCATGACGGTGCTCACAGAAACCCACAATTGATTTCAAATGTGGAAGTTTAGATAGATACCCAAGATGACCGAATGAATATAGGTGACCAATAGCACAAAAATTATGCACCAAAGTACAGGAGCAAGTCCTAATTTAGATATCTTTCCAAGGCGGCTGTTAGAGTCAAAGCTTTTATCAAGAAGCATTCGGGCATTTCCCTGTAAAAGAGATTTAGCAAGAAAAGCTTATCACATATAAGTGTCCAATATATGAACCAAATATAGTGAAAATATTTGACAGGTCTACAATCAATCATCAAATCAAAATGATGATGTTTGTGAAGCAGCAAACATAAATCTAGAAGGTAAAAAGCAAATTCATAATAAATACGCAGATGTGACGCTTTTATTTAAAAGAACCAAGTAGCTACTTTGTTACAAACTCTCGGACAACCATACTCATTCAAAAGAATAAAGAGTTTCTTTACAATGGGCATGACCTTTTCATGTAAAAACTGTTAAGTATTTGGAGGGCAAGAAGGTGTGCTCATCTTCAGCATTTTTACTTTCAGTAAATACTTCTTTTTCCATAGCAATATAGTGGGCTTTATATTTTGTCAGGAGTGAGTCTTAGGTGATACAACTTTTAGTAGCATAGCATTGAGCCTTTTACAAGTCACTTTTTAAAATCTAAGTGTTCCTGAGTAGAAATATAATATGATTAACTAGTGTAAAATCATAAAGACAGAATCAGCATGCACCCCTCACTCATCTAAACAATATCATGTAATGGGAGAGGTTTATGCTGCAAAAGTGGTCCAGAAGTCAATATGCATTGCAGAAGCATGTCTGCATTTACTAATACCATTGGGAAAGAATGACAATTAGATTTTGCACATTTAACACTGGAAATACATTTCTCTGTAAAGGAAACACACATAAAAATCCATTTGAGCACATATTCCATAAATTCAATGAACACAAATCTTTTCAGAAAAGATAGCCACAGTTTCATTCTCAAAACCATTGGCTGGGGTGGGGAGAAACCAAAAAGATGGATGGCAAACTTTCATCCAAATGACATTACTAAGCAAATTAAAATATTTTGGTTATAAAACACTCACAAGGAAAAAAGCAACTTGTCTGTGTTTCCTATCAGAAGCAAGCTGAGCTGGTGTAAGGCCACTAATATCAGTCACTACCAGGTCTTCCTTTTTGCCAGCCTGTACTAACACAGTACAGGCCTCCAAGTTACCTCGCATAGCAGCCCAATGGAGAGGAGTGGTACCTGAATAAAGTGGGGAGAATAGAAGAATAATGCCTTTAAAATCAAAGAACAATTTGTAATATATATCGGTACATGAATAATTTCAGCACAATAAAAGAAGTTCAAAATAGAGCATAAGAGCATACCGTCTTTATCCGGACGCCCCCGATGTGCATCAAGAAATAACAGAAGACGTATACAATCAGCAAAACCTTTGTAAGCAGCCCTAAAATTGAAGCCAATAGAGAATAATCAATTCACGCACTTTGACACTGTGGAAAGATTGTGACAAGGAGAGAAAGTTGAGGGAAAGAAGCACTTCCCCTTGTTTGGAACTCACTAAAAAGGCAAGGGAAAGAAAGAATTCACTGGGACCCAAACTAAAAACCTTTTCACTCAGATGGACGGAAAGGTTGAGAAACACTTATTTTGTATGAGAAGTCCAAAACACCCCAACTTTTATTGCTTTTATTTATTTCACTATTCACTTGTAACCTCTCAATTTATTTTTTCAAGTCATTGCCACTTTTTTCTTCCTGTCTCTGTGGTGTGAAATTGAACTATTATTCACAATCTAGCCATTTTCTTTTACCATACACGTGAATGTGTGTGTGTGTGTATTATTTATATTCAAGGTTATTTATGTCAATTATTATTTATAGATCTTTCTTTCCTCCAACTTTCCACTCCACTTTCTCTTATACCAAACAACCAAAATAATCCCCTCACTTTCTATTCTTTTTCTTTCCTCATACAATTTTTCCATTCTCTTTCTTTCCTTTCACTTTCATTCTTCAACCAAACAAAGTGTGAAAGTGGACTCGCGTAGTCGCGTGTATTTCACTTAAGCAAAAGACTTCAAAATTTCAGTTCCAAGGGAGTGTGGACATGTGAAGAAAGATAAATAGCACAAAAGAAATCCAGTATTAACTAGTGTTGTATGATACAAAATTTATCAATTGCAGAAAGGAAAAAAAAAAAATAGTGTAACATTATTATTTATCCAGGCTCCTTGAAACAAAAAAGACACGAAAACTTTAGATGGAAGTATTAAAAAAAAAAGCTGCTTGGATTAGACAAGCCTTGTCCAATAGATCACTTACCTTTAAACTGTCCTAGGCTAACAATTGGCCTACAGTTGTCTTAGTCTCCCCCTAAACTAATTCTTTTGGACTTTTGTATGTGCCCAACCTTCCTTACCGGAGCTTCTACATACATTTTTTTTAAATACATGGTCATATCACCTAAGACAAGATTCTAGCATCTTTTCTACAATGGGAACTATCCCAATTTTCTATCTAAAATTGTATTCCTACTCCTATCTTGTCTCGTGTGGCCCCTCTTCTATCTTAGCATGCTCATCTCTACAATAATGAATTTACTTTCTCATCGACACTTTCACCCCAACATTGAGTCTCAAACAACATAGTTCGTCTTATAGTTGTAGTAAAATTTTCTTTCGAACTAGTATTCCAGTATATTATGGAGATAATTCCAAGAAAAGTATATTGAGCATTGCTACAAACAAAATTTAAATTATGTATTCCATGTGCCACTTGGCAAACTAAATTGAATATTTCATGATGGGTTATATTGCATGAACAAAATTGTGACAGAGAAATTAGACTGTGTTAATATTTTTACTTTTTTAAAAAAAAAACTTATTAAAAGAATATCCAACAAAATCTATTACATGTTTGATTTTAAAAGAGTTTCCAAATATTTATTTTCAACTTGGGCAAATTGAGACCAACTTCCTAGACAATATTTTAGTGCTATTTTTACTGAAACTCAAACAAACGCATTCCTGGCTTCATTTTTTTGTTTACAATGATGACCAAGCAAACTACACTTGCAGAATTCCATAAACTGGTTGTCAAAAGACACATATTGAGCAATGAATATGTCGGTATATCATCTCACAAAATGGGTGCTTAAATGTGGAGTAGAATGTGACAAATAAAGAAAGGAAAACGTCCATTAAAATAGGGAAAAAAGGTTGACTTCAATTACCAATGCAAGGGGCATCTTCCATCTTTATCAGGAGCATCAGGGTCAGCATTCCATTTTGAAATAACATAGTAAAGGAAAGCCGTCTGACCATATTGAGCAGCAACATGTGTTATCTGCATCCACGTTTATAAATTAGTTAAATTGACATTTAGCACCCCATCCTACTTGACGTGAGATGACAATCTGAGACTAAATTTTGGCATAAGTAACCAGATATGGAGTATCTAATGTTAGTGACACAACATAATTGATATTCCATACCCTCACTGATCTCCTGAATAAATATAAAGGAAAAAATAATCACGTCAATCTAACCTGATACCCATTCATGTCAGCGGCGTTCACTCGAGCACCCTCTTGGAGTAATAGCTCTGCAACCTGAATAGCACCCCGAACCGCACTCCAATGCAATGCTGTCTGGCCAGAATGATCTGTTGCATTTACATCTCCACCATGCTGCCAAACAATACCAATTCAAAACAAGTTAATACCTAAACAACAACCAACTGTATGCATTACATAAAGATAACAAACATTAACTCCATACTTACTATCATTCAAAATTTTGAAAATCAAACACACACAGACAAGAACATTCAACTGCAACATAATAAAATAACATATTCAATTTCCATTTACGTAACATAACATAACACAGACAAGATCAACGGAACTGAACCAAGCTACCCACACAAAATCAAACTAAAGGCCACATCATCAAATCAATTCCTCTTAAGTATCCCTTTTTAAACATCAATTACTACAACAACAAAAACAACAATCAAGCCTTGTTCCACTAAGCGGGGTCGACTACATGGGTCAAATAACGCCATTAAAAAAAAAAAGCAGCCAGGTGCACTAAAGCTCCCGCATACACAAGGTCCACGAAGGGGTCCCCACCATTTTGGTGTATTATACTCACCTGCCTTACCCTGCTTTTTACACTGAGGGTGTTTCCAGGACTGGTACATGTGACCTTCCAATCGCGTGATAACAACTTTACCGTTGCGTCAAGACTCCCACTTAATATTCTATCATTCATATTTCTATACAAATCATTAATTTCCAGATATTTCTTAATAGTTTCTCTTATAGTTTTCTTAAGTCTTCCTCTGCCTCTAGTGATTTAACCACCCTCCATCTAATCTACTCTCTTCACCAACTCTCTCTCTTTAATGTTGTCATTTCTAATCCTATCAAGGGTGCGTTTATTTGAGCTCTTCTTAGAATTTTTTTTAATAAAATTTTTTTTTTTTATTAGTTTTAAAGTCTTAAAAGCATTTATTTAGTTTTGTGTTATTGAGTAAGTAGCAACAACTAGAGTCTAGAGCAATGGATGGATGGAAAAAAGTACCTCAATAATGTACTGAGCAGCAGCAGTGCGGTTATTAAGAGCAGCCCACTGAAGAGCGTAGTAACCCAAACCATCAGGCTCGTTAACAAGACAACCTTCAATCTCCACCAATCTATGTAGCTTCTCCAAATCCCCATAAGCCGCGGCAGTGTACACGTCGTTCCGGCTGGCGACTTCATCGTCGACGACGGCGGAAGATGATGATGACGGTGGCGATTGTTGATCGCGGCGAGATTGAACCTCCTCGACGACCTCGATCTCGGAAGACATAGCTGAGTAAGAATTTTTGTGATCGGAGAATTGGGAAATTAAGGAAATGAAATTGGGGGAAATGGAGAAGAAGAAGAGATAATTTAGGGTTTTTCGTCGAAAGAGGGTCCGTCTGGGTTGGGTTATGGCCGTCCCTGTTGACCCTCTGAGGACGAATCAATCAAAGACGCTAACACAACAGCTAGATTATAGAATTATAAGATGCATATATCCATAAATGTCTTTTTTTCTGGTAAATAATCATTAATGTCATTTCCTTTTCAAAAAATTCATAAATAAATGTCATTTATAATTTCATACACTTGTCTAATGTCTTAGGCGGTAATGGTGGGACTCGTTCTACATCATTCATTAATACACAAAATAAATAATATTATATAAAATATCGTTAAATTTGTCTCGATAGTATTTTCAAAATATCAAATTTTTATAATTTTTATGATATATTATTCAAAATATTTAAGCTCAAAATTTTGCATTGGTGTGCATAATAAGGTCAACTATATCAAGTATTAAGGGGCGGGGGGAGTACTATTATTTTTTGGACGAGTTTTTCATTAATAAATCTTTTTTTCCATAAAAAAAAGATTTTCTTGTACCAAACAAAAAGATATATTGAAGATTTTGTCGAGTAAATTTAACTCAATTGCTACGAACATTGCATGGTATATATGAAGATAGGGGTATGAATTTTAGACACACGTTTATTTATCTTAAAAATTTCCTAAAAGAAAAATCTTAAAAGGTGAATTTTTAGTCTTTAAGCTACTTGAGAAAAAATAAATTCAAAATTTTGTAAATGAATAAAAACTAAATTAATCACATTAACAGTCGTGAAGGATGTAATAGGAAAATATATGTAATGCTTTATTGAAATCGCAAAACAATGTTTAAAATGTAACTCCTTCAAAAAAATGTTTAAAATGTAACAAATTAGTTTGTTTAAATGAGATAAAGCGTCACTTTTAACTTAGCTTAATTGATGGAGACAATATTTTATAATTTGTAAGGGTCAAGGTTCGAATCCTAAGAACATCCACTTATACACATAAATTTTTAGCCAATAAATATTTTTTTATAGAACAAAATTGATTAATTGGTACAAAATTTGAGAGCGAACAAGTGTATTCACTCTGTTGATTTTCATAATCAATAAAATATACCAACATTTTTGTTTCAATCATTTCATAAAAAAATAAAAATAAATGTGTAACAAAATATACGGACAATTTTGCTTTATTCAGCTTTTAGTCAGGCGAATGACTATCTGGGATTTTGTTTTTGAAGAACTGTCTAGGAGGTTTTTTTTTTTTAGGAAAGAACCGTCTAGGACTTGTCTAGGTAAAATTTTGTTTATTTAGAGACTAATTTATCTCCGATCTTAATTGTAAGCAATTTTTCACTTTTTAAGTTCATTAAATAAATGATGTATGTGGTTCAGATTATAAACTACATACATCATTTATTGAATGAATCTAAAAAGTAAAAAATTGATTACATTTGACCCCAAATATGAACTATGTGGGACAAGACTTCTATGTCATGGCTTCTTCCAAAATTCATTGGATGTTGAAATACCAATAGGAAGCAACACTGGAAAAAGAACTTCATTGCCCATAATTAAGCTTAAAACCACTAAAGGTGTATGGCTTCTTTTTGCAATCACTATAAACCCTATCAATCTAAGTTTTGCAATCACTATAAACAAATCACAAGTGCAAACAATTTCAAAAGTTGAAATCTATCTTTCACGACATGTTTTCAGTCATGGTTAGTTGTATGTTGCTTTATCTAGAGGTGTTGCTCGAGCAACAACAAGAGTGTTGATTAAGGATGAAGAACTAGAAGGGGAAGACGGAGAATTCACAAAAAAAATATGGTTTACAAAGATATTTTGTTGTCACAAACACATGTATTTATTACTTTTTACATTTAACACAAACAAGAGTATTTATCATTTAGGTTTTTACAGCTAACATACACATTTGCGTCATCATAATCACAAATTACTAACTTCATTACACCATATACATTTTAACAACGAATAATATTATCATATTTTATCTTCTTATACAAACAAGTTAGAACACGATGATATCTTCCATCTATGTAAGCAGTTGAAAAGAAAGCATCCTGATATGTACTTTGATAAAAAGACATGTCACACTGAAATCTTAAATTAACATTTTGTTTTTAATTAACAACTAATAATAATCAATAACATGTTTTAAACCTTTCAAAAAATGAAGGATGAGCATATGGAAGGATGAACAAGCACTTTCTTTTATGTGCAGCATTGATGACAAGGTATTTGGCTTAGTGTCAAAAACCATGTCTTCTTATGATAATTTCATCATCATTTCATTAATACTTAATATTTTTTAATAATCAATTCATTGTCTGAAGGTATACTCTCTTTGATGGAGTTCACCAATAATATACATAAAACACATCTTTAGAATATTGTGAAAAAAGAAATATTAGCACAAAGAAAAACTAGGTATCTACTGCATTCATTTAGAAAAATATTATCTACCAAATATATTATGCATCACTTGTTCATCTCTAAGACAAATCAATAATCACTCTCGTATATAAAATAAAATTTGTTAACTTATTTATTTATTTTACCAATTTACACAATCTAATAACTAGAGATAGCTATCGATTTATAACGTCTAAGTTAAAGCAAGATATCTCTATTGATTAGTTTTTTTTTTGTTATAAGTTTATTATAATACTCTTTTACATGGTGTTCTATAAATTACATTTTTATATAAAATTATGTAATTAAATTGTAGTTTTTCGAAAGAGAAAAAATTATCGATAAAGGGCTTACGAAGAATTAGCAGCAATTCTTAAACGAAGATAAACTTTTTTATTTTGAATGGTATAATTTTAAATTATGTTTTATAGCTGTTTTCTTGTACAATTTAGTTTTTATTTTCGATTAAAGACTAATAAAAGTCATTCCAATCAAATAAAATGTAGGGAAATTAGACATGATTCTGATTTCATGTTTGTCCTTCCCATCAAGCGCCCCAATGATGACAAAATTGAAATATTAGTAATGATAAAAATAAAATATTAGTATTAATGCTACTAATTCTGATTTTAAGCTGTTGAATATGATTTAAAATACAGTTTTTCATGTCATCTATGTTTTAATATGTGTTTATTTTAATTTGTATTTACGTTATCTAACTTTTATCCTGTGTTAATTACCCTGACCTTACAACTAGGGATGCATATTTCATGTCATCCATATACATAATTATGTTGAAATTAAAATATACAAAGAAGAGTTAATATATTGTATACATGTGTTATCGTAATATCCAAACAAAAATGAGAGGATAAAATGACACCAATAAATCTCATCAGATTTTTAGTTCTTATGTTTGTGAATGACAAACTATATATTAATTTATTATTTTATACAAAGAGACAGAGTAAATTATATATGTGTTAGCGCAGTAGAAAAAGCAGACAAACGGACACAAAAGTTTTGTAAATTCATATATTCATATAAGTATTTGTAATTTGAAATAAGTATGAAATAAAATAAAAAACAATAATTTTAACTTGCTAACAAAATGTGGTTTAATTGATTCGTCAACTACTTGGTCCAGCCTCATTGTCATGTGTTCCTCGAACATATGACGATGTGAAATTTAAATCTGTCAAATCATGAAACGGTATCATATGATTTCTGTTTGTGACACTCGTTATCATAAACTTAATCAAAGAATGAGCGCATTTTACACCAAAAAAAAAATAAATTGTTACTTTTGTTCATTATTTAGGTAAAAAAAATCACAAAAAGATGCTTTTACACGTTATATTAAAAAAAGAGGATGTTTTACATGCTACATCCCCTCCCGCAACACATGTGTATATACGCATTACACACATTCATTTCTTCTCATCCTTATCAACATTTCCTAACTCCCAAAAGGTAAAATTACAAGTTATACATTTCTTTGCTCTTTAATAAATTCAGGGATTTTTTTTCTTTAAAAAATAACTGTTAATATGTTGGTTTCAAAATAATTGTTAATTAGAATCAATAAAGAAAATTGAAATGTAACCAAAAATAATAATAATAAAGAACATTGAAAAAACTTATGTCTTATAAATATTTCATTTTTGAAATTTTTACTCGCATTGGTTTATGTTTTTTCCATTAATAAAGGTATTCATTGATAATTAGTTATAATAAAATTGAATTTTTTTATAAAAATATTTTACGAAACAAACAAACTTTTAAATTAAAAAATAACAACAATCTTGACAAAAAAATAACAATTACCAATAACTTTATTAAAAAAAAAGAGTTGTGTTAGTTGAACAACCATTTGTATGACAACTTTTGGGACAACGCATCAACTTTTTATTCTCATTTTAGCGGGATGAAATTTTTCATTTACGGGAATAAAACACATGTGGACACTTGCATTTGAATAACACGAACTTACCAAATGCATTTGCTGAAATAACATTTAGAAAATTAAAATTTCTAGAAAAGCTAATCTGAGGAACAACTTTCTAAACTATGAAACAAATGCACCCTTAAACAGGGACGAACCCAAAAATTTGGAATAGTAGAGGCCAAATAATATAAAATAAGATTTAAAACAATGATTCACAATTTTCCCCTATCAATTACTAATATTTTTTCTACTGTTTTTTTTGAGAAAAAATCATTTGAGTTCTTGTCCAAAAATTTGATTTTAATGTATTTGCTTATAAGTTCAAATCGATTTTTTTTTTAAGAAAGATACAAATCAATATTTAAAAGTTAGATTTTTAAATTTAAAATAAATATTATGTAGAAAATAAAATAAAAATCAAGTATAAACAAAACATGTTTAACATTAGATTGCAGCTATATTAAATATCTTAAAAGATAACGTTTATATTCATCGCAGTTATACTCAATCCGATGAATTAATATGTCTAATTACACATAGAAGATACCCGATTAAAAAGGAAATATATTTGATATGACAAAAGCTTTATTGTTGTTTTATATATATCAAAGTTATTTTCGGTTGAACTTCGGCCCTCTTTGTATTAATTTTTTTTTTTATCTTAACTTACTTTTAACAACATTGTGTCATGCCTACTATTTTTGATAATTGATATTTATAATATTCTACATTTTATTATAATTTAGACATTACAATCCACCACTATATTAGGGCTCATTTGCATTTTACCAATTGTTATTTCTCCTTTCTAATTATATCAATGATTGAAAGGGTCAGAATTTCAAGCTTTGTTGTGTGATTACAATTTCAAAACTTGATCATCCTCATTACTATAACTAGTGTAAGACCCGTGCCATGCATTGATAAATAATGTTTTTTTAGTGTCTTGCTAACAAGTCTCCATTTGTTAAGGATTTAAAAAATGGAAACAATTGATAGCTTTTATATAGAAAAAGTTATTTTTTGATGTTTTAATGTGTTGAATACACAAATTTCAAGATAAAGTTTCTATTTTAAACCTCGCTTGTTAACATTTCCCATTATTTTTATCAAACGACTTAAAGTAATATTAGTTTATATTGAAGTTATAAGTATAGTTTTTTTAAAAAGGAAAATCGTAATGTTGTTTGGTTATTGTATATCTATATATTGAATATATGAATTATGATATTTTGAGTTTTAAATTATGAAGTATATTCATATTATGAGATATTCTTATATTTTAACTTATTATCACTAATTAACAACAAAATTAAGGATACAATATATTAATATTTGTATTTGCAAGCAAAGTATTATTATGTTATCATAAAAATTAAAAATTTTGTAATTTTTTTTATAAATTAGTTGTATGTTAATAGTCACTACTAAAGGTTAAAAGAGCATTTTGTTTTTGAAGTGACACATTATTATGCAATTGTATCATTTATGGTACTTCTTTATCAGTTTGTTGATGAGTTTTGATTCTGATTTCATGTTTGTCATTCCCATCAAGCGCACCAATGATGACAAAATTGAAATATTAGTAATGATAAAAATAGAATATTAGTATTAATACTACTGATTCTGATTTTAAGTTGTTAAATATGATTTAAAATACAGTTTTTCATGTCATCTATGTTTTAATATGTGTTAATATTAATTTGTGTTTACATTATCTAACTTTTATTATGTGTTAATTACCGTGATCTTATAACTAGGGATGTATATTTCATGTCATCCATATACATAGTTATGTTGAAATTAAATTATACAAAGAAGAGTTAACATAAATGATGAAAGAAGTTAAAGATGAAGTTAATATGACAACTTTACTCTCAATTCTATTTTTCTTGTTGCAGTTTCACTAGCCTGACTATCACTTCTTATGATTCATGATACCATGAGTAGTTTATCTTTTGTTATCCAAATAGCTTATACATAATCACTGACATTTATATGAAAAGCATTTATGCTCACTTAATTAAGCTGTTTATCCAAACATTGATTAATTCAATTGTTATTCCAATTCATCATCAAACAATCTCCAGAAACACTAAAGGAAAATATAAACAAATTTAAAAATAAAATTAAAATTGAACAAATGAGGAACAGAGAAACCTAAAATTGACAGAATAAGAATTTGATAAGCTTACCTTTGCGCGAAAGAGGAAAAGGGAACCCGTTTTGATTCAGACTCACTATTACTATCTTAGTTCCTTGAAAAATCTTGAGGGAAATCAAAAACAATGCTACTGGTGAAGAAGTTACTCTACCCGTTTTGATTCAGACTTGCCTATGGCCGGAGCAGAAGAAGAAGAAACGTACCCCAATTAATATATTGTATACATGTGATATCGTAATATCCAAACAAAAATCTGAGGATAAAATGACATCAATAAATGTCATTAAATTTTTAGTTGATACAAACGAAGATAAAATGTCATTGGGAAGAAAAGGTTATAGGTAACGAATGCAAACGAAAACGAAGATAAACAGTATACCTGACCCTTTGATTGAGGCAGCTAAGGGTGTTGACGGCGGAGTGAGACGGGGAGGGTTTTCACGTCTTCGTGTAGACGGCGGAGTGAGTGAGGGCACAGTGTCACTATAAAATATTAAGAGGTGGATCCTGTTTGAAAATGGGGAGCAACTTTTTGGAAACGACACGTGACATAAGTGTTGTAACCAACTTTTTTTGATAAAATATCATCAATAAATGTTATCGTAATTTATTATTTTATACAAAAAGACAAAGTAAATTATATATGTGTTAGCGCAGTAGAAAAAGCAGACAAACGGACACAGTAGTTTTGTAAATTCATATAAATATTTGTAATTTGAAATAAGTATGAAATAAAATAAAAAACAATAATTTTAACTCCCTAACCAAATGTGGTTTAATTGATTCGTCGACTACCTGGTCCAGCCTCATGGTCATGTGTTCCTTGAACACAAGACGATGTGAAATTTAAATCTGTCAAATCATGAACGACATCGTATGGTTTTTGTTTGTGACACTCGTTATCATAAACCTAATTAAAGAAGAGCACATTTTACACCAAAAATAAAATAAAACTATCTGTTTAGTGCGAGTGTTACTTTTGTTCATTATTTAGACAAAAAAAAATCACAAAGGGATGCTTTTACACGTTATATTAAAGTTATAAGTATAGTTTTTTTAAAAAGGAAAATCGTAATGTTGTTTGGTTATTGTATATCTATATATTGAACATATGGATTATGATATTTTGAGTTTTAAATTATGAAGTATATTCATATTATGAGATATTCTTATCTTTTAACTTATTACCACTATTTAACAACAAAATTAAGGATACAATATATTAATATTTGTATTTGCAACCAATGTATTATTATGTTATCATAAAAATTAAAAGATTTATAATTTTTTTATAAATTAGTTGTATGTTAATAGTCAGTGTTTGACGTAGGTATCCAGTGAATAACAACAAATGTTAGATTAGAAATAACATGACCTTTTTTTTTCCTTCTCTAAAGCGTATGTTCATGTTTTGTCGGGGAATTAGGATATTGTTGTTAAATGTCGATTCTATTAAAAATAATCACATCATATCAATAAAGGGAGTTAATATGTTTGTTCCTAACATTACATATCTTGTCGGAAAGTTAGAACATCATTCTTAAGCATTAAACAACTCTAATACTATTACTAAAGGTTAAAAGAACATTTTTGTTTTTGTAGTGACACGTTATTATGCAACTCTATCATTTATGGTACTTCTCTATTAGCTTGTTGATGAGTTTTGATTTAACGTCTAAACAATATGACAAAAAATTCTTCAAAAAATTAGTAAATAATATGCAAATAAACTAATCAAAAAGTTTAGTAGAGTTACTGCTCGTACTCAATGTTTTGAAAAGTGGGTTGTAACATCGTTGAGGAATGATGTTTATAACATTTATTTGTTATTTTAAAGATAGTATTATGTATCGTCAACAAAACAAATACATCGAAAATGTGACAATTTGTTTCATTAAATAAATTGAAAAATGTGAAATAACATGCACTTTTGAAACTACACATGACAAGTTTTGAATTCGTTGTGCATCATAGAGAGTATATACAATTTAGATTGAACAATATCTTCGTGACATTAATGGTATTCTGTATAGTCGTATGATATGCACACACTATGAACAAACCTTAAAAAAAGAATACACTAAATAAATATAAAATCAACTCACCGATCAAATAACATGTATCACTCTCGTAATGAAAAATCTCACGAGGATCATTGATCACGTACAAGTTAACAGGAACCAAGTTATCGTTACATCGTTTGATCTTGGTACTACACTAAAAGCAAGCTAACCTTGTATGGATGTATTATTGTCTTATTGGATCCCACAATAGAAGCAAGACTAAAATTTTCAATAGAGCAAACACGATCTTCACTCATTTCCTTCTCACACTTGTATATGAGAGTACACCTAATAGACGCGTTAATTCGCTCAACCTATAAATTAAAAAAAACATTAACACATAATTTGATTAATCGTATATAGTAACTAAAATAAAGTAATTTTGATTGGTAATTTTTTTTGCATAAAGGTAATGTTGACTCATAATTAAACTCAAATATATTTATTTGGATATTGGAGCCATTTTAGTTAAAAAAAATTATGCAAATTATTAACCAAATTAAAAAGTAAAGATTAATGCATATTCAATGCATTTAAAATAAAGTTTTTTCATAACATTAAAGACATTAATTTAGAAAATATAATATTGCATTAATATATCATATAAATTTATTTATCGTATGTTTCTATTATAAGAATATAAAAATATATATATTTGCTGTGGGTTTTTCTATCTTTGTATTATAACAAATTAATCACGGATGACAAATTAATATGGGAACTTTTTTAAATTTTTATCAGATATTAACATGACAAATATTCCTAACTATGGGTTTATCTATCATCATATTTCTAAATGAATCACAAACGAGAGAGCAACAAATTAATTTTTAGAAAAACTAATACGTTATTAATCTATCATATAAAAAATGTATTTATTTGAGTATTTTCATCATACATGTAATTAGTACTCTTGATTATTCATATACACAAACAATGTTTTTTTTTTTGGTCGGAGTTCGAACTCCAGACCTTATATATATTAATGCATTGTCCCTACCAACTAAGTTAGGCTCACGATAAAATCACATATATTAATGTATTTTGTTTTTACACATGCATACAACAAAATCGCATCATGTATATATTCACAAAGATATTTAAGTTTTTCATCAAAAAAAAATAAATTAAGGTTAAAAAATCAAACTTATAAAAGTCTACCGACTGAATAGGTAAAAGCATTCTTCACATTCCCCAGCAGAATTCAATTTCTAACCATTGAAGCCAAAGTGACGTATTTGTCTAGAATATGTTAACTCATTCAACCAAGAGAGAATTGTATTCATATCTCTCTTAAAAAAACAAATTCATTTTCATATATTTTACGTATCATACGTGTGTTTTTATTTTTCTTTTGAAGCGTATTGTGTTTAACTAAAATGAATATACCATTTTTTTATAACTCAAGTATACAACGTATTATTATTTCATGTTTCATTAGAATTTATATTTAATTGACTTAAATATATCTTTGATCCCAGCAGTTTTACCGTATTTTGGCTCTGGTCCCTGCAGTTTTTTTGTTTGACATAGTCCGAGCACTTTGTAAAAAAATTCTCATTAGTCCTTCTATTAACTTCAAGTTAAAAAAATTGTCAGGTTTAAGTGTGTTTAGTCCTTGCACTTTCACTCAATTTCGGCATTGGTCCCTGCGTTTTTTTTGTTTGGCATTGGTCCCTACACTTTGTAAAACTTTTGGTTTTAGTCCTTCTATTAAGTATCTGTTAAAAAAAAACCAAAACTAACGATGTGACACGTGGACCAATCATGACATACCATGTGGCACACTAAAAGACAAAAAAAAAACAAAAAAAACCAAAATGAGTAAACCAAATCTTTGCCAAAATTTGGTGAAAGTGCAAGGACTAAACACACATTTAAGCCAAATTGTTAAAACTAACGATGTGCCACGTGAACCAGTTATTTCATGCCACATAACACACTATCTACTATACAAAAAATATCTAAAAACATAACAAAGCAAAAAACGTCAAACAAAAGAGGTAAGAAGAAGAAACAATAGAAAAAACTAAATTAAACAAATAGAAAGATAGTGGAGTTGTGATGTGAAAATTTTGCTAACCCACATGTTTAATTTATAGTATTTTACACAGAGTAATTTGGTAAAATAACAAAATCTACATTTTTTTTCTTTACCTTTACATAAGTTTTCGTCCTTTTGTTTTATTTTTTTGGCTATACGTACGTTTTTCTAAAGTTGACCAACAAATGAAACATTTTTGGCTTTTTAAAGAATTTAAAGAACACAATGATATAATTTATTTTTTTGTAGGGACAATGTATAATATATGCAAGGTCGGGGTTCAAACCTCGGCCACCAAAAAAAAAACACAATAATATTCTTTTATCAATAATATAATTTTTCCTTTTTAAGTAGACAATAATATAATTTGCTTCTCTACAAAAAAATATGATTTGCTTTTATGGTTGACCATCAGAGAGGGTAATTTGATAAAATTTTAAAGGTGTCAATATTATAAATTGCTTTCTTTGTATATTCCATTTTTTAAACGTTTTTTTCCCCCTATTGTTAAGGAAATCAAATCACATTGTGTATAATTGTTTTTTTTGTTGACAAAGTTGTGTTTAATCATTCTAATGCCAATTTGAATAAAATATCTTACATTTTCTTTTGAAAGAATCTTTCACATGTTTTTAACCAAATAAATAGTCTCACTTTATTATTATTATTATAAAAAAAGAAAGCTTGACAAAAAAAAGTATTAATTCATTAGTCCATATATACACTGGAATAAAATATCTTTGACATGGTTTTTACGAAATAAAATGTCTCATATTATTATCATGAAAATAAAAATAAAAATAAAATTTATCTTTGACATATTGATTTCTGTCCATATTTGTTTTGCATTCAATAAAATATATGATATTAAAATCGTCTCACAATATTATGAAAATAAAAATAAAAATAAATTTAGTTTATTTCATTAATCTATTAATTTTGAAAATTGTTTGTATTTTTTTATTAATTTTTAACTCGGTTCTAAAAAAATAGAGGTCTATATTTCTTTCTTTCTTTAGTTATCATTTTGAACTTGATTTTTAAATAAAAAATAAAAAGAGGTCCTTCAAAAAAAATCGTATCATATTAAGATTGTTTCAATGCATATTTCTTTGACCAAATCATATCAATAATATTCTTAATCAATTTAGAATAACTATTGCCATTTTCGGTTCCAATCATATTAATAATAATATTATTTTAAAAAAGCAATGCATCAATTTAGAATAGTTTCATAAAAGAATAAACATAAAGCAATAGAAATAAATAAGAATAATTTGAGGAAAGGAAAACCCTCAAATTTATATAATATAGATAGATAATTATGATCATGCTTTTTATAGCTTATATGTCTTACGAAACTAGCCTACTACTTGTATTATTTTGAGGGATTGTTTGTTCCATTTTAATCGGTAATTATCAACTGATCAGATATGCTTTAGTTACAAGTACGACTATAGGGGTTGGCTTGTAATTGAATAAGGATGAATTAGGACAGGTAAAGCAAAATTCACTGAAGGGGAAAAACAAGTTCTTTCACTAATCCTTGTTCAAATACAGCTACAACTAGTCACATACATTTTAGACATTTGAAAAGATCGCAAATCATTTCTCTTTCCATGCCAAATACAATGCTCTTCTTTTACACTATCAGATTAAGAACTCCCTACTTACATGTGACATTTACAGTGTCCTTAGAATAAGTACTAGACCACAAGATAACATGAAAAATAACCGATGAGCTTGTCTCCTAAACCCTATATCTATTCCGAACAAACTGCATTGTCAAAGAACGGCGCTATGGTGGGGCGTAATTTGAACAAACGTCTAGTTTTTGCGATCTGCGATTGAAAACACTGATAACAACAATTCATTCACAGGATGATTCAGCTGGTATTTGAGAAACTATACCAAGTTACAAACTATGCAAAGATCAATCAAATGACAACGGGCAATAGAAACAAAATAAGTAGGAATATGAGATTAATAGTAACTTGCAACACAACAAACAGTATCAACTACAAAAGCATAACTTATACACCAATTCAAAAACAGTAGAAAATTAACACACTATGGCAATTTCCCAGATCGAAAAATTGAGAATTTAGAAGCAACTGAGTATGAATAATCAATTCCATTCTTTTTCAAGAACTCCTCAAGAATACGTTTAGCTTCTTCAGGATCAGAACTCTCACACTCAATCTCAAACAAAGTCCCAAAATCAAAACCAGTTTCATCCACTTCCAATTTCAAACCTTTCCAATCATAAACATTCCTCACATTCTTAAAATCCCCCAAACAAACAAACCCATTTTTACCCACCACCCCAAATTCCTCCTTCACTCTGCTCATAATCCTCGAATCCACAAAACCCAACTTCCCCGGTTCATCAACGCAATCACGACCAATCTTCGGATCCAAATCCTCCTCGTCTTCCTCTACACGACGCACGCCGTTGACCAAAACCCCTTTTGCTTTAAGCGAAACGACACACCGTTCGTTGTCGTTGTAGAATCGGAAACGAAGTGTGGCTCGACGAGAAGAGAGTTCAGAGGCGGCGCCGTCGAAGAAGTGGTTGTGTTGGTGATGGGTGATGACGTGGAAGGGAGAGAGCAAAGCGGTGACTTGACGATGAGCTTCGGCGTTTGCGAGACGTAGCTTTACTTCAACCTCCATTTCGGAGCGATTAAACTGACGGAGGAGAGAAGTGGCGGCGGCAGCGTTGTAACGAGCTTTGGATATTTGGTCAACTAATGGAAGAAAGTAATTAAAACTCCGCGGGAAAGTTACATTACTATCTAAACATCGGTTAGAAAATATTTCCTAACCAATTAAAAGATATTGTGTAAAATAAATTACAACATTTCAAAAAAAATATTATTAAGTTAGTGAAAAAGAAAATAAATAATAATAAAATATTATGCTTTGGTTTTTTTTTGTTTTTTTTAAAAAGAATGTAGCCTCACATTCATATTCATATTGAGAGAAAGAAAAACTCAATGAACAAATTCTCAATTTATAGAAGGTTTAATAGCAGTTTTAGCCCCCTAAAAAAAACTACAAATTTTGACTCGGTCTACGCTTGACGTGGCACCCTAAGTGAGGTGCCACGTGTTATTTTTTTTGGCCTTGAGGGGCCAATATTGCTACAGGTGCAAAACTTAGAGGGCGGTTTTGTAGTTTTAGTTTTTTTTAGGGGGCCAAAACTGCTATTAAGCCTTTATAGAATGGCCACAAACAACACCACCCAAGAACCATAAATCATGTCAAACTCAATGTTCAACAGGTTTTGAGGCAGCCAATCTTTGCTATCATTTAAGAGGAAACATTTTCATGTAGATATATTGAAATGCAACCAAACAAGTTTTACATTCCTGCAGCCCCCTACCTAAACACATGGAGATCATTTCAAGCAGATTACTTGCAGATGGGATAAATCTCATCTCATCAGGTCATGCCACACTTCTTTTCTAGCATAACTTGTCATCAATATGCCTCCACCAATCTTCCAGAACACAAGCTTAATCCTCTTATTTATAACCTTTCTTATGCCAAATTATTTTGAACAAAGGATCTGGTTGAGGAAGACTGGTTTGTACTTTGTATTCATAAGCTGAAGCAGAAGCAAAAATCTCATCAGTAGTTTTATTCCAAGCAATATTACAATTCTCTTTGTCAGCATGAGGAAGTAGGTATTTCTATATTATCCTATTTAGATCCCAACCCCAAGTGTTAAAACAAAGTTTTTAAGTCAGTCACATATTCGACCAAAGATATTTCACCTAGAGCACATTCCTTCAACCTTCCTCAATTTTGTAGTCAATGATCTCTCCAAAAATTAACTATAATTCCTTTTCTCACTCTCCAGATCACTTTGGTATACACACACATTCTCTCATCCCGTACAAACCCCTCTCAAAAAATTAGGGACAAGTTGATATTTAGATCTCTTCCTAATGGGGACATCCTTCATATTAAGGTGTGTAATGTAATATGAAGAGTGTATGCAAGTTCTGTCATAAATTGTAATCATCGGTTAAATTAGTCTGAAACATTTACAAATTAGTAATTTTGTCTCACAAGTTATATCATATCAATTCATATGTCAAACTTAATAATTAGAGTGTATGATGTGACACGTTAAATGAATATTTAGTAATTGATGTAGACTACACATCTATGGAGAAGAAAGTTTCACATATTCACATCACTTGAGGTGACTTTCTATTAGATGTTGGTTAGGGTAAAAATTTTGTGGAAGTAGCTCCTAGCTTTTTACATGATAAATTATAATACGCAGTTTCGTCTCCAAGGTCCAATCCTTGGAGACGTGATAGTGACGTGGAATTCACATGAAGTGTCACATCTTCATTTAATGTGTCATGTCATGTTCTTTAAGGATTTAACTTAATTGATGATCCTTTTATTTATGTGTTACAATTTTAGTGACAATATTGACTCATCATAAAATTTAGGGATTGCAAATTCTTTAAAAATTATTGAAAGCAGGCCTATGGAAAACGTGAAATTGACATTAAAGCATGGGTGAATTTATGAATCACTCAACATTTTGAGTCAATCAACAAAACAGCAAAGATGGAGGTGTAAAATCCAAGGTTTAAAGCATTGATAGTGCAAACGTTGAAGAGACGGAACAAATTGCTTGAGGGGGAAAGAGGCAGGGTGGTACTGAAGGGAGAGGCTATGTGACAATCTAAGAAGGAGCAATGTCACAGAGGACATTTTCGATGCAAAGAAGGTTGTTTACTCATCTCTGCACGACCATTGAGATCTGGATGACGAAGAAGAGTGGAAACAGAGGACCATGCAAGATGCGTATGTGTGCTTTTTCAGTGGTTCTGGAAACAAGGCTTTTGTTTCATAGACACCGGTCAATAATCAGACCCTTGATTAAGAGACTCAAGCATGTACCATTCAGTTTTCTAAGCGTCTTTTCCAAATACTCCTAACGTAGCATCCATATCCAACACAACTCAATATATGTAATCCCCATTTTTGGACATACACATACATAAATGGTTTTTCCCAGTACCATGAAAAGTATCAATGGTTTTTATTAGGAAATAGAAAAAGGAAATATAAACGGTTCTCTGTAGGCATTGCAAAGCAGTTGGCATGTTAATAGACAATAACCTACAGATCAGATCAACATGTCCCATTATGTTTCAATTACAAGTTCAAACAAAAGTGTAAGTTAAAAAACATATATCATATGCTGGGGTTAGCTTGTAACTGAATTATAAGAGGTATACCAAGATTATTATGACACAGTAAACCAAGATTCATTGAAGGAAAAAAAAAAACATTTTCTTTCAATATCAAACTAAAATTATGCTGCACATGAAGCATGAAAAATAAAGAAAAATCTTTTCAATAAAATTTAGTGGCTAGGATAATCGAAAAGGACACACTTGGAGTATTTAATCAGATAGTAGATGATACATAATCTTGTTATGATAGTGAAAAATGTTCAGGGAAAAGGTTCTAACTTGACTTAATAAGTTCTTAGATATGTACACCAAGATTTAAGAAAATTGTTGGAAGGCTGAAGGAGTAGTCTGAATAAAAGAGACATGCAAAATGCAAAACTACAGAAGGATGAAGCTCAAAAGCTATTTATATTGAGAAATGAGTGGTAAATATTGAGGAAAAGATGGTGGAAACATGCATAAGTGGTTTTCGTGAGGAAAATGGATTGAATGAAAAGCAGTTTGAGTATCAACAGAAAGTGGATTAAAAGAAAAATAGTTTGGTTAACAACTTAAAATGGGTTGAAATGAAAAATGGTAAGGGAAAAGCTAACAAAAATTCGAAAATATTTAGGAAAAACCATTAAATAATCCTTGTTCAAAATTTCATACTGACTTGTGGGTTCTGATTGTTATTAACCTGCCTTATCTAACCTCAACTAGAACTAGTCACATAGACATTTGAAAGGAGCGCATAATGCATATCATTTTTCTTTCCATGCTGAACACAGTTCTCTTCTTTTACACAATTAGATTTAGATATCTCTCTCTACTTATACGTTCACTTACAGTGTCAATAGACCAAGTAACAACAGACCACAAGATAAATTGAAAAATAAACTGATGAGCCTCTTATCCATTCTCAACTCTCATGCTATCCCATCATCAAATTCAAAACATAATCGCATTAGGTGTGGGGATGATCAAGTTCAAACACTCTACAGCTAAGAGCCTGAGATATACTTAGAGAAATTGAGACTTGAGAAACTAACTAACTAATCATAAGTGAAACGGTTGAGAAACTTGAGACAAATTGTTATTCTTAATCAACACTGACAAGTGATTCATCTCAAATTGGGTACTACCTTTAAACCTTAAACAACATAAACTGTGTAGAGCAAAGAGCAGTTTATCAAAGGTCACTAGCTTAACAACAAAACTAAACTGTTTATCTATAAGTATATGCTACAATGGCTATTAATATCAACCGCCTAAGATTTGCACACCAACTTAGATTGTGCAATGACAAGCAGTGCTGTGAAAGAGCAGCTCTATAACGCTACAGTTTAGTAGGATATTAACAAACCACTATTGTTCTACAGTACGCCATTTAGTACAATGTTGTCAAATAGCGAACATAGTGTAGAACAGTAGTATAACATAACATGAACAAACCACTATTTTTTGAAATCCACTATTGATAACAACAATCTATTCACAAGATAATCAGCTGGTACTTGAGATATACCGAGTTACCAACCCTTAAAAGATCAATCAAAATTGACAATGAGAAATAGAAATGAAAGATCAAACATGTGTAATCATAAACTAAAAACATCATAGTAAGTAGTAACTTTCAAAACCAGCTGAATGATAATGCAATACAACAAACATCAAATGTTACATTCTTAAATTATCAACTACAAAAGCATAACTTATAGACTAGTTCAATTCAACTCAGTTGAAAAACAATAGAAAATCCACTCACTATGGCAATTTCCCAGCTCGAAAAATTGCAAATTTAGAAGCAACAGAGTATGAATAATCAATCTCATTCTCCTTCAAGAACTCCTCGAGAATACTTTTAGCTCCTTCAGGATCAGAACTCTCACATTCAATCTCAAACAAAGTTCCAAAATCAAAATGAGTTTCATCCACTTCCAATTTCAAACCTTTCCAATCATACACATTTCTCACATTCTTAAAACCTCCCAAACCCACAAATCCATTTTCACCCACCACCCCAAATTCATCCTTCACCCTCCCCATAATCCTTGACTCGACCAACCCCAACTTCCCCGGTTCCGCAATGCAATCCCGACCAATCTTCGGATCCAAATCCTCCTCATCTTCTTCAACACGACTCACACCATCAACTAAAACCGCCTTTGCTTTCAACGAAACAACACACCGTTCATCGTCACCGTAGAATCGGAGACGAAGAACAGCACGACGAGAAGATAATTCCGATCCAGCGCCGTCGAAGAAGAGATTGTGTTGACGATGAGTGATGACGTGGAAGGGAGAAAGCAAAGTAGTGACACGGCGATGAGAATCTGCGTTAGCGAGACGAAGCTTGACTTCAACCTCCATATCGGAAGGGGAAAGAGAGAAGGAGCGTGTTGGGAAGAGTTTAGGAGGAGAGACCAATGCGACTCGCTTTGGAAGAAGAATCTTCGGCACGATCGAATTGACGGAGGAGAGAAGCGGCGCCAGTTGTGGTGGTTGCTGTATTCGCGGCGGTATTGGCGGTGTTGCGACGGCGAGCTTCTTCAAGTTCTTCTTTGTCTTCAATTTTCACTTCGATTTTCGTTGGTTTTCTTCTCAGCATTTTGTGTCTTAACAGAAAGCGAGAGAATGGATCCCCTTTTGCTTATAACCCTACGATTCAGTATGGTTTGGATTTTGTAGTATCATTCTTCACCGTTGGATTTCGATATTACTAATTAGATCCCAACGTCAAATTGAAGGAGGTGCAAATAGTTACAGAAAAGCTATCAAACCAAGTTTTGTTAGGCCCATACATTTTCCCATAGTATGTAAACACAATTTTCTCTGAAATTCTTTTGAAAGTTTCTGGTTTGCAACAGAGAAGTAAGTTTGCATAAACACACTGAAAAATTACTTTTGAGTTTTCCAGTATTCAATTCTCACCCGGAAAACACAATCAAACATTTCCGGTGTGCGGTGTATATTATCGGAAAACGCGTGCAATTGTTTCCGGTTCCGATTTATAATTCCATGAACAGTCTGTTTACGGAAAACTCATAGATCTTTCTCCGGTGAATACTTGTTTTTTGGAACAGCACCTTTTCCGGTTAATATAAGGCACCAGTTTTTCTGTTTTGATTTTTTTTAGTTAGTTTGTTATTTTATTTATTTTTATAAATAACTTATTTTTTTAATTTGCTAATGTTTTTCTTTTTTTATTAATTATTTTCCATTTTTCAGTGCGACATTGCAAAAGACGAGATGATGGGACTATACATGTAGGACGCAACGAACCACGACAGTATCAGGAAGTGGTTCATGATGAGCAGCATGATCAACCACCGGCACATCAGGTGGAGGAGCAACCCATCCATCAGAATTTGAAGGAGCTCGCACATCAGGCGGTGGAGCAGCTCATGCATCAGGAGGTGGAGCAGCCCGTACAAGGGTATCATGGAGGACCTTATGATCCGTCTCTTCTCACGCGATATGAGGGCCATGTTGCGCGTAAGCTGTGGTATGGTCAGGTATGTAATTAGTTTAATAATTTTTATTTTTTTTGAGAGAATTTAGTTTAATAACATATGTCGTTAGATTAATTTGATCCTACGGTTTACAGTTAATTTGCAGCTATAGCCAAAAAACTCTAGCGCACCAAATATATGTCCCTGAACTTATAGCTGTCAACGGATCCTGACTCTTGTTTAATTATATAATAATGTTTTATTAGTTTTAACTATTTTGATTGATTGATTTATACAATAATGATCTATTGGTTTAAATTGTTTTGATTGTTGAATATTTTAGTGTATCGAAAGGAGTTTCTATGGTATACTTGTAAATTGAAGTGTATCAGTATACCTTATACTGTTTAATAAGCCAACAATGTAGCTATTATTTTTATGAAATAAAAAATTATTTATTGATTTTTATATTTTAAAACGCGAGTTTCACCAATATGTGGATCGAACCAAGGAAAACATATTGATTTTTATATTTTAGAAAGTATTATTTTATAAGAAAAATATATATTTTCATCATTTATAAGAATCGTACTAAAATCTGACATTTCATCTCAAAATTTCATAAGAAAAAAACTTAATTTTATTGTTTATAAGAATCATACTAATAATTTTACATTTTATCTCAAAAAATAATCAATATTCACTATTACAAATAGAGATGAAAATAGGTCGCGCCAGACTAAATTTTAACTTAAAGAGGAGTGGCCTGTTATAAAATTTTAAGTCATTTTTTAAGGCATGGTTTGTTTATTAATAGGCTTTTTTTATTAAAAAAAATGTTTTATAGCCTTTTTAAAAATCTCAAATCCGGCCTATATAAATAAATAGACTTTTTTTCATAGTTTAAATTTGGCCTTATTGCTAAATGAGTCGAGTCAAACTAAACTTTAAACATGCTAAGTTATAGGTCTATGTTTGACGTTTGACCTATTTTCATCCTTAATTGTAAGCAATAAAAATTTTGAAAAATTAACTTTGATTTTGGTGACACTATCGATAAATAAAATTTAGTTATTATAAATGTAAATGATAGAAAAACTATTTTTTTTAATTCAAAAAATAACTCATTTAGTTATTAATTTAAAGATTTGGGTTTACCGGGATACTCAATGGTTTTAATGTGTCGTATAAATTGTCTTTTTATTAATTATTTTCATTTTTTTGGTTTGAGTGATTTATTAATTTTAATCGTTTTGATTGTTTTATTTAGTAATGTACTAATGTTTTATTATTTTGATTATTTATTTTAAATTTATGTAGGAGCGTGGTGTCAAAAAGGAGTTAAAGGTAGCATCACATGGGAAAAAGTTGGAGGGTTGGGTTCCTCGACAACTTCCTTCTCTAATAGAAGGATGGCTGGAAGGATCTGGACTTAGCGCACTTCAAAGGACCAGTATGAAGATGGTCGACGCCAATCTTTTATCAGCATTTGTGGAAAGATGGCATCCTGAGACGTCATCATTTCACATGCCATTTGGTGAAATGACTATTACATTATATGATGTGGCGTGCCTACTTCACATTCCGATTAAGGGTGATTTCTACGACCAACCTCCGAGTGTATCTGAAGAAGGAGCAGCTGCACTTGCTGAGGAGTTGTTGGGGGTAACTTATGATGAAGCTAGGGCTGAGACGACTAGGAACAGGGGTGGCTATTATAGGCAGGAGTGGTTGTATAGGTTGTTCGATATGCATCATCAAACTGGGATGCTTGACTGCGCTGCTAGGGCTGAGACGACTAGGAACAGGGGTGGCTATTATAGGCAGGAGTGGTTGTATAGGTTGTTCGATATGCATCATCAAACTGGGATGCTTGACTGCGCTGCTAGGGCCTACATGCTCCTGCTAGTTGGGTGTACAATTTTTACGGACAAGAGTTTTACTCTCGTGGAGGCAAAATATCTACCGTTGTTTAGAAACTTGTCAAATTGTGGTAGATATTGTTGGGGTGCAGCTGCTTTGGTTACATTGTACGAGCACTTGGGAGATGGCTCTATGTTTACCTGTAAGCAACTTGGAGGATATGTGACACTTTTACAGGTATTTTTATAATAATGTTAGGGATAGATTGTGTATTAAATGTTACTAGAGATAAAATAAAGACATGTGGGTTTATGATAATTTATTTTCGTCGTTTCGATTTATTATTATATTTTTATTTCAAATTTTTCTTTTTATGTAACAGTGTTGGATTCACGAATATTTTCCGAGTCTTGGTAATCGAGCAGAGAACCAAATTTGTTGTGATAAGCCAGAAACAGGTGCCGCTCGAGCTATGCAATGGAAGTATAAACAAGGGAATCTTAAGGTTGATCAAATACGGAGGTTGATAGATGATTTGACCCCTGAAGATGTCATATGGCGCCCATTTGAGAGTCACCGCCAAGTAATCCCATTTGATGATATATGTTTATACAATGGTTGTCTTCGTTGGTGCGACATTGTAGTTCCTTACTTGCCTGAGAGGTGCCTCCGACAATTTGGATACATGCAGTATGTACCACCACCTCCTCCGGATCCTCATACATTTAATGTAGATGCTGAGTGGATCGATTACCATTCAAGTGTGTATCGGGTCATTGAAGGAGCACTTCCAGTGACATATCCATTTGAGGTCACAAAGACATACATGGAGTGGTACTACAATGTATCACACCCTCGTTTGATATGCCCTGCTGAGGACCCACATAGACCAATCTCTGTTCCAGTGTATAGCGTTCCCAATGATGCACGACCCCTTGATCCGAGGTTGGCTTTGATTGCTTCCGAACTACAAGGTTACTTAGACAAGATTGGTGCTACGCCAGAGAAACCCATGTTCAGGCGTTTGTACTACGCATTAGATTTGGCTCGTGGTGGACCTTTATATTAGTTATCTTTGTTATTTTATATGTTTTATTATCTGCATTGGTTTGTTTTATATGTTGTATTATTGACATCTGATTTATTTTGTATGTTATATTATCGACTTTTGGTTATCAACTTTTAGTAATATTAAATTGAAAACATAATATCAATAACATCTAATGAAGACGTAATATTAAATAACAGTTTTTTGAATAAACTAAAATGAAATATATTAACAATAACGGAGACGTCTTTGAAACACAAGGTATATTCAAGAGGACGCTCAAGGAACAAGATGTCTGTCAAAAATTACAAAAACGAGCATCAGCCGATGCCCAAACAAAACAAAGGGTTGGACCGCCACTGCTCGCAGCCATACACAAAAGAGACGTTATTCACCTTTAATCACCAATAAGAATGGAATTTATTAAATAACATTTATTAAAAACGTATCACATCAATAACATAATTTCAAAACATAAATCAAACAAAAAATGCTCATGGTTGAATCAAGCTAGAGATGTGTTGCACTACAACTATAAGGTATTGCCACTGGTGTAGACGTTCGACTGATGCTACCATCCAAAACTTTGTTTCCGGTGAACAAATTTTCTTTCAATTTGTTGTAACTTCGGCATCATAAATCCCTGCTTCATCTCTACCCTGAAAAATATCAAATGATTAGTTTAAATAAAATTAATTACTACTTTGAAATAAAAATAATTACTATTCATAGTTACTTGAACTTGGTGACTTTTGTCGACAAAATCAATGCAATATTTTTTTTACCATAAAGGTATGTAAAGTCATCGTAGGAAATAATGTCTTACAAGTACGCTCTAACATGACTTTAACAATAGTATACCGATTTGCTGTCAATTAATCCATATGTGACATGCACATCCATCACTTTGGAGTCTGAGAGTCCATCCATGATATTTTTAAAGAATCTTTTAGTTCTTGTTGGCGGTTTCGAATAAATTTTTGTAGAGACTGGTATTAACTTTCATTTCATTATCCAGCATTTGGAGGATCATGACTCAAATATTAACAAAAAAAGGTAGAGGGACGGAATATGTCATTTATCTATTAACAAAAAAAAAAGAAGGTAATATTACGTGGAAGCAAACGATTTGATGAAGCAAAATCAATCAATTTGAACTAAAAACCCTAACGGGACCAAACCCAAAGTTCCCGCACACACTCTCTCGAATTCTCTAGCGGAGCAGCAGCACAGTACTCACAGCGGCAACAATGGAGGTTTCATCTCTCACCTTCGGAAACAACAACTCGATCTCCGTTTCCTCTTTTGCTGAAGCTCTGATTCTTCAATCTCTCATTGCTACTGCCAATTCCCTCGCTTACCTCCTCATAGCGGTATAGTTCCTCTCTCATAATTTTTCAGTTCTAAATTTCTATGATTTTCACTTGTTTCTGTGTAGTTTAGAGTTCTAAAACCCTAGATTAATGAATGAGTTTTTTTCTCACCAACAATTTGATATAAGTGACTAGGGTTTGTGGTTTGAGAGATACGTAGTGGCTATAATGTTATAGCCTAGTGGAATTTGAACAAATCGTTTCCCTATTTAGTATTAAGTGTTTTCAATAGCGGTACTATTGCACAGTAATGTCGCGGAATTTGAACAAGTCGTTATTTTCTGCGATCTGCAACTGATAACACTGGATGTGTCTAATATGCAGTTTTGTCCCTCTCTAATGATTACCTCTAAATTGTTTTGCACCAATAATTTACTAGATAATGTGTGAAAAGGGATTCGAAGAAGAAATCTGTGGCGAAGTTTAGGAGATTTTTCTAGAACAGGGTCTTATATTGTTTGTGTCTGAACCACATTTATGTTTGTTTTGAAGTTTCTGCTTGCGAAACAGTTAACCTTTTACCTTTTTTTGTATCTATGATTCTATACATATTTTCTTTATGGCCAATTGTCATTTTGTCCGGCTTTCCCCCCCTTATTACTGTGAAATCTGATAGTTTTTGTTGGGATTGCAACTATTACAAACTCTATTACGAAATTTCTATTTTCATACCTGCTTCTTTGCTGGAAGCTGTACACATATAAATATAATCAATTTACAATATTGAACTCAATATAGTTATGTCTAATCGTGATTTGTGTCTGTGCTAGGTATTTTTGCTAATGTAGTTTTTAATAGGTGGAACTAAAATGTTCTCTTCATTATACAATTGATTAATTTGCATCGAGTAAAGATTCTTGTTTTTTTTTCTCTCTCCAGACTGGATCTCTTCTTACTGATGTCAATCATTTGATAACACCAATGGATGGAAGGTAAAAAGAAACATATATACCTTATTTTTTCGTGATTGTTTTAAATTTCGAGCCACCCCACTTAGTGGGATAAGACTTGGTTGTTGTTGTTTTAAATTTCAAAAATCCAAAAATCTTGATTTGTTTTTATTTTTGATTAGGTTTCCTCTAGAACAATTGTCCAAGGTAAACCATACTTGTGAAGAGAACAAAGATGGCAGTGAAACCGAGGACGATGACGACGATGACGATGATGTGAACGACGAGGATGATGACGATGACGAGGACTTCTCCGGCGATGAAGATGACGAAGATGCTGATCCTGAGGATGATCCTGTGCCAAACGGTGCAGGAGGAAGTGATGACGACGATGAGGATGAGGATGACGACGATGACGAAGACAATGATGATGGAGAAGATGAGGATGAAGACGAAGAAGAGGACGATGATGAAGATCAGCCACCTTCTAAGAAGAAGAAATGAGTTAATATAGTTGGTAAATTGTTCTTCCTGCCTTTTGCGCACTTTATTTTTTCTAGTAACTTTTAGTTATTGGGATGCTGTGACCTGTCAGTCCATCCTGCGTATGGCTGACATTTAGATTAACAAAAACTGATTAATATATTATCATGTACTCCTTGTTATTATTATCGATGTTGCTTGTCCGGTTTTATGTCATTTTTATTGCTGCCGGTCCTTCAAATTTGAAGGTAATCATATTCACATGTTCTCTTTAGAGCTTTATGCTTTTCAAAGGATGAGTTTTTTTGACATTGACGTTTAAAGATTTAAAAGATAGGATTGAAGTTATATCAGTCTTGTGATAAACATAAGAGATAAATTTGGAGTGAACAACGGTTCTAACATCTGTGTCTTCATAATGCTGCGTATATTATCACATATCAGTAGGGCGCGGTTACAAAGTTATTAGTATTTTTTTCTGCTTGATTAACAAGTTCATGAATTGCGACGCCTGAAACATGATTAATTGAATATTCACCATGAACATCATGGCATGTAAATTTTGGAACAAAAGACATTTGGAATATACCAAGATTATGGTCGCTTCAGATAAATACTTCTTTTATCTATGATTTAATCTAATCACCAAACTGCTGGTGTTCTGCTAACAAGGAAGACTGCTTATACACTAATTTCCTTTTGTTAAATGGATAGCAATATATCCAACAATCAATGGTTGTGACCAAATGAATTACAATTTGGGAGTTTCTTTTCCCACTCCCACAACACTTAGGAAGTATACTATTAAATAAACACAATTTTTTTGCCATCTGGAGGTATTCTTTGAGAAAGATGCATGTTTTTTTAGAAGTGTAGGGGAAAGAAACTCCAAAAATTGTGTTCAGTTGTTGAAACTTGAAGAAAAAATTGAAAGCAGTATAGAGCAGAACATTGAAGAGTTGCATGTTTGCTAATGTATTTTTAGGTGGTTTTGAGTTAGTATTGCTTTATCTCGTTCCTTGCTGAAGTTACGGAAATTGTTTGCAAAAAGAAGCTACGTAGCCTGCAAGCCTTTGATAACAACTGTTTTGACTGAAGTCATTGAATGTTTTCAGAGTCAAATTAGAGGAAAACATTATAATTCATGTGCTTAGCTTTTTATTGATTTGTTTATGGTTTTCCATCATTTTCAAGTTCATTATATTTTATGGTATCATACTATAAGTATGTAGCTCTACAGTTTCCTTAAGTTTTCTATTTGAAACACACTTTCCCTATGATTTGGTAGTCCATTAATCAGCTTTCTATCGTTTAAGTGACAATAATGCAAATTAATAGCAGAATAAACTGCGTAGCATTGTAAACAACACTTTCAAATGAGATTATGTATGTATAATATATAATAATTATATATGTCATAAGTTAGATGACATACAGTATAACAAGTTTCACATTTTCAATCATACAAAGTGTGAGGGAGATAGGGAGAAGTTTCATAGGACATTTTCATCACACGTGTAAACATGAACACATGAGATCAAATGTTGGGTAGTAAAAAACCAACGATTTGGATGTTTGGAATACCCCCATTTGAAATAATGTAGCAAAATAATCTTGAAAGCTACTAGTCATGATTTAAGCAAAGTGAAATACCACGTACCCATTAAAATGTCTCAGGCAAGTGCAGAATATATGATTTTAAAATTGCAGCATTTCTCTTCATGAGTCGGTGCTAGTTATTATTATCTGGGTCATGAAACCAATTCACTCACTGCACGTACCATTTCCGCAATTGTTTGAGCAAGATCCTAATATTTAGGATCAGGAATGCCTTGGATTATTCAGAGCATGCAAGGTTGTACTTAATTTCCATCTCAAACCAGAGTGTGTCCATGTTGGTTGATATGGTGAACAATCTTGTGTAAAAAGCACACGAAGTACCATGAAATCTGCTTTTAAGGGATTCCATCTGTGACTATTATAAGGTTTTTTTTTATTTTTTTTTTAGGTTTATTGAATAACGTATCTCATCTATAATATAATATAGATAAAATATATTAATTATTCAATAAATTTTTAAAAATATTTTTGCTTATAATAGTGATCGGGGAGTATGATGAACACTGTTTTATGAAAAAGTACGAAGAATTAGACTACTAATAAATACTCGAGAAGTTGAGATCATTGTTCGTTAATGTGTTATAGATTCAATTACAATTTATTCTAGGCTTGAGAATTACTATATTAATTAATTTATGTTTAGACAATTTGTTTTCCCACCCTTCATCCTTCTCGTGTGCCTTATATATTCAGATTATAAAATCGGAAAAAATGGAGGATGTTTAACGTGTTTTACGTTTTTTAAATTATATAATCCGAAATCTATAGAGTGCGTGATAAATCAAAATATGGTGGAAAAAATAAAGTCGTATGTTTATGTTTAGGAGTTCGGATCAAGCAACAATAGTAGGATCAAGCAACAATAGTAGGTTTGAGTATAATTAATATATGCGAGTTTAAATGTTTTTGGTGATCTTGTGAAATCTAACTTACTAAACTTTACATAAAAAAAAATGGATAAGGTTAGCATAAACTAAAAATTAACCATGGACTTAATAATAAAAAAAATCAATCTTGACTGTTACATTTTCCAGTATATTATTAAATCAATGATAATTCTTGAGTTTACTGCAACGGACCAATAAACATAGTTCACTTTTTTCTGAGAGGAAAAAACATAGTTCACTAACTATATTAACTTTCACCTAAAAATTTGACAAAAAAAAAAAAAAACTTCACCTAAAAAATTTGTCGGAAATCATCAAACTTCACTCCATTGTTTTTTTTAAGAAAATTAACACTACCGTTTCGATAAATTATGTATTATTTGGCTTTTATAGTGATTTATATCACACATAGTTCAGTTTTTTAAAGTTAGTGGCTATAGCAAGAAAATGTAAATTATTTGGCATGCATGGGAGCAAATTTTTGAATTGAATTCTATCCAATGCTTGTATTATAAAGATATCATTTACCAACACAGAAGCTTGGTATCTTTATATAGGAGTATACTATTTTTTTATTTTTTTTTGTAAAATAGGCATTTTCGTATACTCTAAAGTTCAAATTTTATGTTCAAGCAAATTAATGTTTTTTTAAATACTAACCTGTTGAATTAGTTGAACAACTTAATTTAGATAACCGTTCATTTCAAATATTCTCAACTCTTCTCTTTTTTTAAAAACATTGTCAACTCTTGGTATGTGTCCACCCACCACTATACAGTACACACAAATAAAATTAAGTGTAACATTTATGTGATTAGTTACTAGTTAGTGAACTTAAGGTGAAAGTCAATAGTGGGATTTTTGGCCTATAATTTCCAAAGAAAAAATTGCACTTGGCAATGCAACATTGTTTTAACGCAACATCTCTTAGCAAGTGATACAATGCTCTAGCATAAAGCTGAAAAATTTCCATACATTTTCACAGTTCTTCCTTGAAAGCCCCATTTTGTCCCTCCCAATGTTTTATTTTGGAATAAATCACCCAATGGTATATGTTGATCAATTTCTAAGTCAGATACCATTGATGTGGACCTTCCCTAAATAATTTTTCCCTTTCCTTCTGTCCCATTTCCCCAAGGTAACGGTTAAGAGTAACCCGTCCAAGTCAAGTTAACTTCAACTAAACCAAGATTTGCATGAACTGCAGTTACCCATGTGGGCCAAGTCATGTATTTTGTCTGGCACCAATTTTCCTTCTAAGCCAAGTTCTTTTTCATTTTTCAACACCAAACTATTTTTTTAGGAAGGTGTATTAGTGTGTTTGTTATAGGGAAGGTGTATATAAAAATCAAACTAAACAAACAAATCCGTGGGTTCCAACCAATGTTTCTCCTTTCTGGTGAAAGGTTAGAAAAGCTAATCCTAGAGAATGGAAAATAATGGGTCTCTAAACACGGCATGCAATTATATAATATACGTTTTAGATACTATAAAATATTGTTGTTATTATTGTAAATGTGGATGTGGTGTAGTGGGTGACACCATGAGGATAAAAAAGGGATATGTCTCAATTCATGTCGCTTTCAAGTTTAAATAGTTTGTATTGAATTGACGGTTGGATTTGAGAATGGATGGTTCAAATTACACGTCAAATTTTACATAATTAATCGACCTTAGTGTAAGTGATTCAGATCAAACAATACAAAATATTGAGGGATGCAATTATTGTGTCTAATCCAAATCCAAATTTACCTCATACTTTATCAAACAATGATGGCTTCTTATCTAATCTAAGAAGCAAACATTGTCATAGTTGAGTTGATTGCGTAGATCTTGCTCTCCCAATTCATCATTGGCAGAAAAGTTGTGTCAAGTTGCGGATATGATTGAAATATCTCTTAGAACTCAATGTAATGGGCAACAAAAGAAAATGGACCCAATTAACCAACCATTCAATCTATCAACCCCTTAGTTTTAGAATTTTTTTGGGGTGATGCATGTGATCGGGTAATATAGATAAGAGTATGAGTTGGACATGGCCCTTATGTCCAGGTAGATTTTGCTATTGTAGCAGCTCAACAAATTTTGAGACCCCAAACAAAACTATAATCATAATGGATATTGGATAGATAATGGCAGTTTTGGCATATATAAATATTGTTCTACCAATTAAAACATTTAAATAAGATCAGTATGATGTAATTTAACTGACAATATCAATATTGTTTGTAAACAATTTCGCCTCATTTCAAATTCAGAATCTCGTAAGCATTTCATGTGGTGCTTATTATCACTTTCTTTTCATCTGCAAGTTAAAAATTCTGAACCGGGTTCAAGAAATTTACATCCTTTAAGGTGTGTGTATGTGCATTGATTCCTCCACTAACATACTTTTGGTGAACACGGCATCGTTTGAGGACTTAGTGTTTGGTGGGCCCAGTTTTGATATTTTGAAGAGTTACGTTTGTGCATTAACATTGACCGGTCAATTACTTCAAAAAAATAATAACTATTGACTGATATATTTTATGCCTATATATACTAACTTTTGAACTCATTTTCACAATGAGAGTTGGTAGAAGCTGATTTTGGTATATCACAGTTGCGAATGCACAAACGTAATTGCATATTTGTTAGAAAAAATTGTCCTAAAATGAATGATTAATCTGATTGTTAAAGAAATTATTAATTACATGTTTTCTAATTCTACCATCAAATTAATATTTATCACATTAAAGTCAATATACTCAACTATGAATTTATGATATTGGTGATTGTCAATACATGATAAAAGATACTAATTTAGTAAAATTATCAGTCTCTTTCATTCATTCGTACATTTCTTAATATGCATGAAATTATAAAAAAAAAAAACCACTTATTGTGTGATGAATGGAATAATGTATTGGATCTTGTTTTGAAGTATTTTTTTAATAACTCTAAAGAATAATAAATTAGTTATTAAAAAACAAGAACAATGAAAACAAGAAGGTAATTACAATCAATTTTTTTTGTTTTTTGAAGGAACAATCAAAATATTTTATATACACGTAATAAACAATTCATTTTTTGAGAATTATATTAACGTCAAGTTGGTCAATCATTTGAAATATTTTTTAGTCATTAGTTTGAAAATTGTTGTGCAATCACGCGGCATGCATGCATTACATGCACTTACAAAACGAATTTGAAGGAGGTTGTACTTTTGTATAAGAGTTTGAAGGGTGTAAATCATCAAATTCGTTTATTAGTGTTTTTAAAAAGTCATTAGGATCATGAATATTTTATAAATTGGTTTATATCTCTTAAATTTTATTGATATTAATCATTCCGAGAATATGTAAGAAACTAAATTAGTAAGTTAAATACATATAAATACTAAATTGATAGGAGATTGTTAAGATATAGAGATTTAATTGATAACAAGTGGCTAAATATAAAAACTAATTTAGTTTAATAGAGTCATAGATTTTTTAAAATACTCATAAATTCAAAGACTTATTTAAAAGTGCCCTAGACTAATTTGGTGTGGTTTATTCAATTGTTAATCTTATTGTTTGTTTCTTGGCCATTCGTATTTAAAAGTTACACATCAAAACTTTTTTTTTTCTTGTCCAAGTGTCTCCTTCTATCTCAAATAAATAATAATATTTTTCTTCTCTTATTGAAAAGAATAAAATGAAAGAAATAATCACATTCAGCTTCAACTAATTCGACTAGAGTAGATGAACCGCTAGGAGTAAAGATCTACACATATTAATTTCTTTCACTCACAAACTCAATATTTTGCTTAAAGACAATCAGAATACCCATCACTTGGACTAACATGCATGCCTTCTGATCAATTTTTTACTACTAAACAAAATACATAGCTTAGTATATGTACTGAGAAAATTAAAAAAGAAAATATCACAGGAAAACCAAAGGGAAGTACTAAAAGCTGCGCCAAGTAAAGTGGCAAAACATAAGAAAACGTGTTCTGACAATCAACATGCTTTTATACCATTTGCTTTTGACACTTTCGGTTTCCTAGCATCAGAGGCCGTTGACTTTCTACATAGAATTCAAAAGGTCATGCATTACAATGTCATGTCTCCTAGGTCCATGAATGTTGTGTTCTCGAGAATTGGTTTTGCCATCCAAAAAAGTCTAGCGGCGCAGCTTGTTGTCCGCTTGCCTTCTATTCAAGTGTAAATAATGATTTATATATATCAATTAATTAATTAAAACGCATGACCAAGGGAAGCGTAATTGTATAAATATAAAGAACATTATGGTATTGCAAGAAAACAACGTAATAAAACAACCTTATATGATAACTATCAACACTTTCCTTAAAAACAGTTGTGTGTATAGATATACAAAAACGTTACCTGGCCCGGACATATCTACCTATATTAATACAAATGAAATGCAATACAATACATCTCAATCTTAATACCAAATTATCAATATGATAATACTGTCTTATAACCATCAAGTTGAGCCTTCCTCACTCAGTTTATCCCCAGGTCCAAATCATTACCAGCTACTGACCTTGCACATGTTATAACACCGCCCCCCGTTAAGCCATCAAATGCACATGACTATTTATTTAATTTGGAAGCTTAAATATTCTTTTTAATCACTTTTTTTGGAAAAAAAAAATCAGAGAAGGGAAGCTTATCATTCAAAAAAATGAAACTAATAATATTTTACAATTTTCATATGGAAACTTAAACTTCAACCCTTAATATTACAATTTACAAAATCGAGCTCTTACCATGAACTGACACCTCGTAGATTTTGTCATTCACTTCAATGTTATAAAAAAAACATAAAATAAGCTACTTATAAATGAGAATTCAAGCATAATCATATTATTCTTACAATGTAATCTTATTTTTACTTTCAATTTGCTATCTATATAATATTGTTATTAATATTATAGAAGTAAAACTTGAGTTTTAGGTTTATTTTGGCATAGTCATGTGCCAAGTTTTAAAGCTTTAACATAAAAATACAATTTTATTTTAATAGGAGTTACAAGCTGTGTCTACCCTAGTTCAACTCCCATGTTTTCCACACTACCAAAAAAAACACTCCCATGTTTTCCAAAATTGATTTTTTAAAATAAAATTTGAGGGGAAATTGCCGCTAGGGTTTTTGTTCTTGGCTTTGTTAAAGACTTTTATGAATTTGGATTTAGATTATCTTCTTTGGAGGAACTTCGCAATGTTAGAGCATTCTCTTCTTGGAATCTGAAACCAACTCTGCTTTCTTTCTCTTGGTCTTCTATTTTCTTTCAATTCATCGAATTATAAACAATTGCACCATTTACTTCAAAACTTCTAAGGAACCAATTCAAAATTTAAAATGAATCACATTCTAACCACAAAAAAAAATCGATTTTCATTTTAATAAATTCCAAATGGTGATTCATATATTTTTTTAAATGAAAAATTCCAAATGGTGATTTATTCCAAATGTTTTAAAAATGGTGATTGATTTATAATAATATATTATAGTTAATTATTTAAAATGGTGATTGATTTTATAATAATCCAAATGGTTTAAAAACGGTGATTGATTTTTTTTATTTAGTTAATTACTCTATTTAAAAATGGTGATTTTTTATTGAAAATTCCAAATGGTGATTTATTCTATTTAAATTCCAAAAATCTAATTAAATTCTTAAACTAGTTTTAGCTCATATAAAACACAATTAAATCCCAAAACTAATAAAGTTGCTTTATTCTATTTTTATATATTTAATTTATAATAATTTATACTATATTTTTTTTAGGGAAACTTATACTATATTTTTAAAATTACTATATAAATAAATATAGGTAAGTCCAAGAAATTAATTTGAAACCATATTAAAAATTTACCCCTAAAAAAAATCCATATTAAAATTTGAGACCATGTTAATTTATTTACGGAGTGTCCCAATCAGCCTGTTATCCATTTACACACTTACTACATGCACTGTCACTTTTTTTTTGTTATTTAATTGTGGCCATCTTTCACTTTCTTGCATCATCTCATCTCTTTCTTTTGGTACTGTAATTTTCTTGCATCGTCTTTCATCTTTCATTTTTTGTTCTCTTACTTTATATAGGTTCTCCTTTTTCAATCTTATACTCTATTGTGGCTATTACTTAGTATTTTTGATAACAGGTTTTTCATATTTTATAACTAACCTTTTTTATTATAAATATTTTACTCAATATTTTTTGTATTTGAATCTTTGTACATTTCTCTTGATCAATCATGATTTTTCATCTATACTTTTTAAAAGAAAAAATCTGAAAATCGAAAACGCACAAATGTTTATAATGTTCATTTTAGAGCATGATTCTCAATATCTCATAATACATTTTAACTTAATTAGTTTTTTTGTGTGGGTTACTTTTGCCTTTTTTCCCTCACTTTTTCTTTTTTTCGTTTTTCTTATGTTACGTTACGTCTATGTCCCATCAGATATTTATTTTAATCTACTTGTAGCTTAAAACATATTCTTTTTATGATTGGTTATTTTGTCTTGTTATTTATTGAATCCAAAAGTCACCATATTTTAATCTCTGTTTACTCTAGTTGGAGCCTCAAAATTTTAATATTGTTTGGTACTTTGTTCTTATTTTGTTGCAGATCGTAGCTACATTCTATTCATCATTCATAAATCACAACCTACGATATTAGGCAAGTTTTTGTAGTCTTCATATGTTTCTATTCTACTAATTGCTTTTGATTATAATTTATTATTGCATTTTTTTTTTCTTATTGGTTTTACATTTTCTGTCTGTTTGCCTATCAAATATGAAGCAACACCATGAAATGAATGACAAAAATATTAGTTGCCTTATTTTATTAAATATATTTTCGACTGTTTAAGTAGATAACCTAATCATAATAGAGAGATAACCCAATCTTAACAATCAAAAGTGAAATAAGATTAAAACATCTTACTTTCGCTTGTTTCATACAATAAACAATCTTGAATTTTAATTAGGTATTATATAATTCATATTATATAGTCAATTTCACATAATGAACCAATTTTGACTATTGATTTAGGTCAGACTATCAAGTCAAAATGTTACATAACACGGTTAGCGTGTCTAATCCAAGTCTTTATAATTACTTTCGATGTCTTTAGAAAGAAGTTAGATCCCCTTCTTTTTTCATCACTTTTGTAGTTGTTACGTCTCTCTTTTCGCCAACATACACCCATATGAATCACGATCATGACAACACCCTCTCTATTTTCTTTAATATATATAAGCTGAAAATATGCTAAAATAAATAAAAAAAATAACAAAAGCATGATTGACATATATAATTCAGTCCTAAACGACGGTTATGAACACACGTCCTCCATTTGTGGTAAAGTTAAATATAAACTATTTTTATTCTATTTTAATGTTGGTATAAAAAAATCATTGGTTGAATTACCATATTGATATACATGTCATGATGAAACATTAATGTTTAAATTATCATATCATGGTTAATTGATCAGAAACATAGAATTTCTACGACTAAATATCTTAGTAAACTTATACATTCATATGTACAAAATTTGCTTAATGTGTAAAAAAAAAAAATTGTTTTGCATCATGTATAAGTTTGTTTTTCACAATTTGATTGATAAGTTTTTTTTTGAGTGGTGACGGAGTTTGAACCCTAAACCTTGTATATATTATACATTGTTTATACCGATTGAGCTAACTCACGCGAACATTTGATCGATAAGTCTAACGCATATCATTTGATCCAATGTTGAGACTTTTTTTTTTGTTTAAAAGATTAAAAAGGTTCAACTATATATGAATTAAATGATATAATAAGACCAAAATTACGAGGAAAAATCAAACATCAATTTAAGACATGAGTAGCGGATTGCAGATTTACTGAGAAAACATCTCTGTTCTTTGTATCATGATGTCAGTGCTTCATTTAGTTTGAAAAAGAGAAGTGTTTTTTTTGTCGACTAATTAACCAACTTTGTACTTTCAATTCAAAAAAGAATATCCTTACCCCACCACAGCGACAAGCACCACCACATTGAATTAGGCTCTATTATTAATCATACTTGCTTCCAAAAGAAGGTCATATATAGAGAAAAAGGAGGGAAACCCATTTTATTCCTCCAACCAAACCAAAAGTCTTTTAGAAAATGGAAAATATCAGGAATATTAAATAATGTTGTGAAAAAACAACGAGTAGTACAAATGATAATAGAAACGTCAATATAAAAAAAACAATATATTAATTGATAATGACGGTAAAAACATTTAAGTTTATTGACGTTTCTTTGATTAATATATTACTGTTATCACTTAACAGTTAAGTCAAAAAGGTACAAACTTTGATAATCACCACATTGCACAAACTTGATTTTAACTTTATAGTCTAAAATTGAAATGAGAAAAAAACAAATTGTATTTAAATAAGATAAGTTTTCTTATCCTCTCAAAAAGGAAATATAAGTTTTTTTTTTTGGTAGTGCTATAAGTTTTCTTATAATAAAATAGGAATAAGTTTCAAACTTTGATATTTGACATAAGAAATTGCGATTGAAATGAGAAAAAAACAATTTGTATTTAAATAAGATAAGTTTTCTTATCCTCTCAAAAAGGAAATATAAGTTTTCTTATTTTTTTTTGTAGTGCTACAAGTTTTCTTATAATAAAATAGGAATAAGTTTCAAACTTTGATATTGACATAAGAAATTGTGAGAGATTGTTCAAAAAAGTTTATAGAAACAACTTATACAATGTTTATCCTTCAAAAAACTCATAAAATATTTATAGTTATTTTATTATTCAAGTTTTGAAAATATAAATACAATAACGTCGCATTTGATGAATTCAATTAATTTAATATACACTTTAAAACTCGAGCAACAATCATTTCAAGAAATAAAAGATTCTTACTCTCAAAACTCTTCAAAACTACAATAATAAAGCAGAAATATGAAGAGAGAAAATATAAAATATTTTAACTTTTTCGATTTTATTGATTAATCTCTAAAGTTGCAAGTAGAAATACTCGTTTCACATAAAAAAAAAAAAAAAAAAGAATATCCCAACCCCAAATTATGTTGATGCTTTGGTCCTTAACTCAGCTTAAAGTTAAAACCAAGTTTGTCACAATTTCCCAATGCTAATTTGGAACAACATATAACTAATCATTTAATCAATGCATCAGTATTAGTCATTTATTTACAAAAATTACGGCGATAAAAACAGTTCTTTGATTATTTCTAATCTGAGATAATGAGTGAGAGATCTCATTGTTTATATAAATATACCAAATACTTTGCCAGCAAAATACACATGAAACTGTACTGTCTTTTGTAGCAGGCCATTGTACAGACATAACAAACAACTTCCTTGTTACAAAGTTTTTGTCATTCACAAAACTAAACCTCTGCTACTAACTACAGCAGAGTAACAAAACCTCGACTTTTTTTTTTATAGTTTGGTTTTGTTAACCCATTTATGAAAAAACCATAAAGATCTTAACTTTAATTGATTTTAGGAAATGGGTTATCAAAAAAAGCTTCTGGGTATGTTTTTTTGGATGTACTTGGTAAGCTTCATTGAAGTGAATTGCATAGGATTAGGAAATGATTCAGCTGTGAAAGGGGTTGTTGTAATTCATGGCAAAGCTTTTATTGGAAGGATTGATAATGATTTTGTTTGTGCAACTATTGATTGGTGGCCTCCTCAGAAATGTGACTGGGGAAGATGCAGTTGGGTTCATGCTTCTCTTCTTAATCTGGTATACTTTCATTTCTGAATCTGTTAAAAAAGTTTTTTTTTTTTTTTTTAATGTTTCATTGCTGCCAAAAAAAAAAAACTAATGTTAAGGGTGTCTTAGTTTTGTTGCAAAAAATCATTATCATAATCTTTTCATTTATGCCTAGTGAAAGAGGTAATTTACATTATAATTTTCATCCCATGCAGGACCTCAACAACAATATTTTGTTAAATGCAGTAAGAGGTAAGACAAATTCACATATCTGTTATTTATTTTCATAGCAATTTAATTATTCATGTTTCATTGTTTTTTTGAGAGTTAATGAAGATATCATTGCCTTTGAATGTTTTGCAGCCTTTTCACCCTTGAAAATTAGATTGGGTGGTACCTTGCAAGATAAAGTCACATATGGGACTGAAGATAATAATGAACCTTGTACTCCATTTATCTCTAAAGAAAATGTTAAGTTTGGTTTCACTCAAGGGTGCTTACCAATGCAAAGATGGGATGAGCTAAACAGCTTTTTCCAAAAAGCAGGGTAAAAACCAGTTCTATCCCTTCAGAGTTATCAAAAAACAAAAATGAAATTGTGTTTCTACGCGTGAATTAGGACTAAACAGATTCAACTTGTGTTATTTGGCAACTGGTTTTATCAAGTTTAACATTAATTAATGGTAAGGTATATTTCAGGGTTAATGTTATATTTGGATTAAATGCTCTTGCTGGAAGATCTTTTGAATCTAAGAGTTCTGCTGTTGGACCTTGGAACCACACTAATGCCGAGTCTTTTATACGTTATACTGTTGCAAAGAAGTACACTATTCATGGTTGGGAATTCGGTAAGTGAATGTTTCCTTGGTTAAAAATGTCAATGTATTGGCACAATTAGACTGAATCGAAAAATGGTTATCTTAAGACTCTCATTATCGCCATCACAAGCCATGAGTTCACTTGAAATTGATAATAACCATTTGTCAACAAATAATTATTTTATATAAATATTTGCAGCTTTTTTTTTTTGAGGCAGTAAATAAATAGAAATTACAAGGAGCTTTTTATATTGGGCAGGTAATGAATTGTGTGGAGCTGGAACTGGAACAAGTGTAGCTGCAGATCAATATGCTTCTGATGTAATTGTTTTAAGAAAGATAGTTCAAGATGTATATAGAAGGGTTAAGCCAAAACCACTAATCATTGCACCTGGAGGCTTCTTTGATGAAAATTGGTTTAAGGAATTCTTAAACAAATCGGACGAATCCACAAATGTGGTCACCCACCACATTTATAACCTTGGACCAGGTACATTCCAACAAAACAGCATAAAAATTTCACAATGTTTTCCCAATTTTCACGAATTCGATTATAACATAAAGCTACTTACATACAGGAGGTGATCCGGGCTTAGTTGAAAGAATTCTCAATCCATCCTCTCTTAATGGAGTGGCTGACATATTCAGCAGCCTTAAAAATGTACTTCAAAGTTCAAGAACCTCGGCTCAAGCATGGGTTGGTGAAGCAGGAGGGGCTTGGGGTAGTGGTCATCATCTGGTGTCTGATGCATTTGTCAACAGCTTTTGGTTAGTGTAACGAACCGTGATTTTTAGGAATATCAGTATTCAGTAGGAATTCCTAACGTTTTCTCTGATAATCACATCAAATACAGGTATTTGGATCAGCTTGGCATGTCAGCTACTTATGGCACAAGAACATACTGCAGACAGACTTTGATAGGAGGAAACTATGGTTTATTGAATACCACTACTTTCATGCCAAATCCAGATTATTATAGGTACTAAAAATTGAAATTGAATTTCATTATTGAAGAATGATATATCACAATTAATATTCAACTAATTCGGTTCTGCATTAGTGTCTGTCATGCTACATTAATTGCCTGCAACTTTGAGAAAGGTCCTATTTTTGAATTTAGGGTCCCGTTTGAAGTAAATTCATAAATCATAATGCTATTTTGTGACATAAATAGGGTTATATGATTTCTTTCTTACAGTGCTCTTCTTTGGCATCGACTCATGGGAGGACGTGTCCTGTCAACTACCTTCTATGGAACAAAGAAGATCAGAACTTATGCACATTGTGCAAAGGAATCTGTGAGTGAAGTCTTGTATTCAAATGATTATTTAATAATTAACGTTTGCCATTTTTATTTTTATTTTTTTATTAAAAAGGTATGATTTTTTAGTAGCTATGTTATTTTGTGAAATCTGATATGATGATACTATCTTACAGAAGGGAATCACAATACTGTTTCTCAATTTGGACAATAGCACCACTGTTCAAGCCAGAGTGGCCTTAAATTTTGCCAAGAAACCCTCCCCTCATAATGTGGGAGAATCACAAAGAAGAGAGTACCATTTAACAGCAAAGGATGGAAATTTACATAGCCAAACTATGGTACTAAATGGAAACATTCTAAGTGTAAATTCAGCCGGTGATATTCCTTCATTGAATCCTATATATGTAGATTCTTCAAAGCCAATAACAGTTAGGCCTCTTTCTATTGTATTTGCTCATATACCAGATGCTGCTGTTAAAGCTTGCAGCTAGCTAGCTCAATGGCACTAGGCAAAACCGAAAATCGGTTTCCCTTGGTGATTGATAAGAAAATTAAACACAGTATAATACAAGAAAAGTACTACTGTTAGATTGTTTGGAGGGCGAAGCCCTAGGTTTTTGATTGGTTTTGCATAATACCAATGCACTATTCAGTTCATTATGACAATTGTAAATTTCATTATAAATTGAAAGTGACATTCAGTTTCTTGTCTTAGATAGTGAGTCATTTTCTCACATCTAATGTTTGATTCCTTAATGCTCAAGTCAATTTCACTTGTAATATGTTTTTGGCATGTTTTTCTTTCTTTTTTTAATAAGAAAAACTCAACAAAACCAGTATAGTGTGACACAAGTGGTAGATATTTAGGTCTTTTAATTATTTGATTAGGAGTTTGATCTTTGGTTGGTGCGTATGACGAACATGTGTCGACTGTTTGGTAGATGTCAACCACTTAATATCAGTCATTTCAAGATATTAGTCTTTGTATTTGCAGCACGATGATATGTTAGGTTATCTATGTCGGAAAAAAATCAACAAAATGGAGTTTCAAGTACACTAATGATCCTTTATTGACAAGTGATTGCCACATAGATCAATCAGAGGCATGCGTACGTTACCGAAGTTTATCTTTCAACTAACGTTACAGACATATGTGACAGAACAAAAGAATGAAAAATTAGTGCATGGAAGTTTGGTGAGATATTAACGAGTTAAAAAATGTTGACACTTGCTATCAAAAAAAAAAAAATGTTGACACTGTTCAAATTGTCTACTATGTGGTTGAAACTTGAAACCGAAGCATCAAAAGTTAGTAGTGCAACAAATACTTGACTTTGAGATTACAACACGTCACTGCATGTTTTTTTGGTGACCAACCAGCATCATCTATTAAAAATATACAACTGCTATGATATACTACAACTGAAACATAATAATATAATAGTAATATACCACTCAAATTGAAGATCTAAGTTGCATATAGACATAGTGATATCTACATAGTACAAAGATGAGTAGAGTAGTGCTAGCAACACTCTTTTTAACATTCTCTCAAACACTCACTTTATTATTGGTTTAAATCAAGGTGGGTGTCACACATTGGAAATGGGTTCCACTTAAAGTGGTGGGCTATGAAGCACAGATACGGACACCGGACATGACACAGACACTGACACGCCGACACAGCTAATAATTTGAGAAATACACATAATTCAGTGTAGTTATATGTGTCGGTGTCGGACACGACACGTGTCTAACACCGGGACACGTCTAATCCGAGGAGTGTATGTGCTTTATAGGTGGGGGGACATACATTAGTTTCATCCAATAAGAGAATGAGTGTTAGAGAGTATTGAAAAGAGAGTGTCCTTAGCATTACTTAAAATGAGTATCAAATCAAATATCGAATGATATGTGTCATATTATGGGGAAAACTCTATCAATAATATGAAGTACGAACACAGACCCCAAATACGACAACCGACAACTTACACTCTATGAATCGGACCGAGATACACTATACGTTGTAGGATACAACACGGATACGGAAAACTCTTGAAATTCAAGATACACTGTGGCCTAGTTACGATATCAAAACTATATGAAAAAACTTAGATGCAGAACACTTGTAAAGAAACATTAACCATTATTCATTAATGTACCTATAACTATAAGATCATAATTTACAAAACGATGCTTGTGATCATAACAACAATTATAGAGTTTTCATCTAATTTAAAGTATATTTTAGCTTTGTTTGGCAATGCCAGACTTTAAGCTTATAGCTTATAAGTTCATGTGGAAGAAAATAAAATCCGTTCTATAATTTTTTTTCTCATAAGCTTATAGTTTATTTTTATTAGCTTTATAACTTATTTTGATGAGCTAATTCAATTGACATTTTTTAAAGGGAACCCAGTTTACTTATAGTTTAAAAGTTATAAGTTATCATTTTTCCTCTCAGTTTTAACTCTGCCATGTTACTTGATTTTTTTTTATTAATTGACTATATTTTTTTTACTCTGCCATATTTAACCCTAAAATCTTTAAAACAATTACCACATGTGCACTTCCAAATTGTTTGAGTTTTGGCCCAATAAAGTTTGCCATGTCTTGACTCTTAGGCATACTATAAGTGCAGATTCACATATATTAGTAAACATATTATAATTTTGATTTTCGGCCGAATTAAAAGAAATGGATAATAATAATAAATTATATTGTATTTTTCGGCCCAATAAGCTTTGTCATACTTGTCTCATAGAAAAATTATATGGATGGATTAAAGTAGGGTGAGTTTTAGTATGAGGCAATTGTAAAATTTCTCCATGTTAGGCTCATATATCTTTACTGGCTGGAACCTGTAATTTCCTGGTTCAGTGGTATTTAACCGGTTATGTACAGCAATGTGTTTTTT
>Ga0315914_1000303_pt1 | contig 55912 bp, 30 predicted proteins | sample MpolenodulesMG_FD_203920 | JGI IMG/M metagenome (GOLD analysis project Ga0315914, IMG submission 203920) | Medicago polymorpha root nodule microbial communities from Los Angeles, California, United States - elongated nodules | ecosystem: Host-associated > Plants > Roots > Nodule | place: USA...
CTAGACGGTAGCAGGTGGGCGTTGGTATAGGTTTTATGACCTATACCAACGGCTTTTGAGACCTTTACCAACGGTTTCTGCCGTTGCTAAATGGCAAGTTTCTTGTAGTGTAATATGGTGCTGAGCCAGTGACATGGAGATGGTTCTTTAGCTATGCTCACGATAGATTTCTCAAATTCTTTCAACTTGGTAGATACATCGGCACTAGTGTGCGAGGTGAGATTTCTTTACGGGTTGAGTTAATTTATAGTTAGGAAGTGATATTATATCATAGGGATGGACATATTATGTCATCCAATGGAGTGCAATAAGGCAACTCTATTGGGCCACTTCCTTTTGCTCTTGTGTTACACCCTCTTATTCATCGGATCAAAGGTAATTGAAAGCTTGTTCTTCATATTTGGTATCTTTATGATTGGACTACTGTAGGGGATTTAAAAGAGGTGGCTAAAACATTTGACATCGTTCGGATGCCCGTGCCAGGATTGAGCATGAATAGAATATTTGTAACATTGGGATTTGTTTGCTTTCGTGTCATGGTAATAAGCATCATGAAAGGTTGTTCCTTTTAGACATTGTGAGACAAACGTTAGGGGTGAAATTGCTCGGAGAGGTTTTTAGTCGACGTGGATTTTATCGAGGGGTTGGGCATGAAGAGAACTTTTAAATCTCTTAAATTAATGCATCTTATTCTATTATTAAGAGATCCTCAAAATGACCTTCATCTTTCATTCTTGTGTAATTTTCTTTGTAAAAATTGTAAGCAATATTTACATAAGGGAAATGCTAACAAGTGGAATTAAGTGATGGATTTAAGGTAAAAAAAAGTCAATTTTTAAACTTTATCTTGGAAATTGTGCATTTAACACTTCTAAACTTTAAAAATTGACTTTTTTTTCTTGAATTTATCACTTAATTTCATTTTTAACTTCTTAACAAGCGCTCTTAGGACACTTGTTAGCATGACCATTTACATAAATGTTTTTTTTAAGGAAATTAGACAAATGTTTGTTTATTAAGAAAAATATCAAATAAAATATGAACATTTCAAAATAATAATATTATCTTGTTCCTCTCAATTTTTTTTTTAAAAATCTATGCGTTTTTTCACTAACGATTTATTCATAGACATATACATCTCAATTATGTTTGAATAGAAGAAATATAAGTATCAATTGAATAAATGAAAGTATAGTAAAACAATTTCAATTGGTAAATTCTTGTCAAAATTGATAGAATGAATATTAAAAATTACACTTACTAATCCACCAGTGAGGTAATGAAGAAGATAGCAAGCTCCTGCAGATGCTATAAGTTGATCAATCCAATATAGGATAGAATGGTCGACGGTGATGTGGCCGCCAACAAGGAGGCCCAAGGTCACGGCGGGATTCAAATGGCCACCGGATACGTGACCGGCGGATATCATTACGGCCACCAGAAGAGCTTGTGCCATGCATAGCCACAAAAAATAATCCCAGTAAACCATCTCCACTTAGCTTATCTAATGAAATAAATTTTGGAAATCAATCTTACAAGTCTTTGAGTTAATTTAACGGTAAAAGTTGGTATCACAATCATTAATTTCATATATGAACAAATGTTAGCAAGTTATTAACTATGAAGCAGGAACACAAACATGGAGATCAAACACAACACAAACACTGATGCAGATAATAATTTGAACAAATGACATAATTTAGAGAAACTATAGTCTATAGTTGTCGTTGTCGGACACCGACACAGAGACACCTAAATGTTTTATATTATATACATACCAACAGCCATTTTAGAAGCAACACCAGCAAAAACAAAGAGAAAGGTGACAATGAATTCAACAATTAGAACCTGGATGCAATTACGTTGAGCAGCCTCTTGGGTTGTTCCTAAAGTGATTTTGACCATATTGTCTTCTGATTTGCGATCTGCAATTAATTGCTTCCCACACTCAAGAAAAATGTACAAAGATGCTGCCAATTTATAAAGACAAATTAACAAAAGAATATTTATTATTTGTCAATATTTTTTTATTATTATATTATGTACTATTGTGTCAAACTTTGTTGTTAGTAATGGAAGCTGCGTATGCGTTAGACAATTTTATATACCAAAAAATAATTTGATGCTAATTGAGGCGGCATCTGAAGTATTTTATATTATTTTAATAAATTTTACCTAAACAATAAACAACAAAATACTCAACAATAATACCAAAAACTACATTTTTAAATGGAATACAAAATAGTACATGACAATAAACAACAAAGTACACTTTTTTTTCTTGTCAAGAACAACAAATTGCATTTTAGCCAAAATACAAAAATAATACAAATATTAATGATATAAAATAATAAATTTGATGCTTTTGATTTTTTTTTCAATGATTTCAATGCTTGATATTTTTTGGAGGTTGATTTTAAAGTAGATGCATACTAAGTTTTATTTCACCCTTTGTCATATCAGGCGTACTTCAATGCAAGTTTTATATAGTGTGTGTTTGGTACAGAGTTTACAACCCCAAAAGCACGGCTGACGTGATTATCAAAGCAAAACTGTCGTGACTTTATGAAGCCAGCCTTTGGAGCTTTTGTGCCACCGTGATTTCCTATCGTGGTTTTCAAAAAATTAAGTCATACCAAACACATAGATAGTTGTCATCATCTATAAAAAATTTGGGTATAATGCATCATGAACTAAAGTTGATCTTAGTCAACTAGTTTGATTAGTCTTTATTAGTTTGATTGGTCCCTCCAACTATTGAAATCGCTATGGCCATATTGAAGTTGATTGTAGTACAAATTCAAGAGAACAACAACAAATACAAGAGTTTTCATCATTACTGGCGTATTAGTGATAAAAAAAAATTTCAATAATATGTGCTTATTGGTTGTGAATATCTGAATAGGACAAAACAATTATAACTTATTTAGTTGATCAAATTCTATAAATTGTCATTCACATGCATCTAATGTTATTCTTCAAACAAATATAATACTAGAAATCATTTTTTTTTTTATTTCTCTAACGAGCACAAAAATAAAGCACTTATACATTATAGCACAATAACACAAATTTTATGCAAAGTTTCCAAGGAAAAACCTAATCTAATTCTTAGTAGCTTTCTTCATCTACAACTAGAGGAACATGATCTCTATTAATGAAGAAATTCTCATAAATGAAACCAGCAAGTCCGCCACCAATAAGTGGCCCAACCCAATAAACCCAATGATCGGTCCAATTTCCACTAACCAAAGCAGGCCCAAAAGATCTTGCTGGGTTCATTGAAGCAGCTGAGAAAGCCCCACCAGCAAGGATGTTAGCCCCTACCACAAACCCAACTAAGGTGGGGCCAAGGCCAGCAAGTGCTCCTTTCTTTGGATCAACCATGGTTGCATACACAGTGAACAACAAAGAGAATGTCAACACAATCTCCCAAACTACACCTTGAGTGTACCCTACTCCACTTGCAAGTGTATGAGCTGGAGTTGTCTGTAATTCATGCAAAATTCAATGTACAATATTTTTTTAATTAGCTTTCCAACAATAAAAGACAAAAAAAGGTTATTATCTTTTTCCCTTTTATAAGCAAGAGTATATGTGTCAATAATTTTTATTCAATTGTATTGTATGGATATTGATATTTTTCAATTTAAATAATAATAAATTTAATTGCATTTTTGGCCTTCCTATCAAATCAGGCTCCCAAAAATAGTTTTTTCTTTTAAAACTAAATTTTTCGGTCCTCAAATATTACATATTGTAATTTTAGTCTAAATCCAAATTTATTTACCATAAAAATAATGATTTTTAACCTAAAAATTAGTAATTTTTACTAAGTAATATATGAAGATTTGAGAGCTTACCAATCCACCAGAGAGATAATGAAGAAGATAACAAGCAGCTGCAGATGCTATTAATTGGTCAATCCAATATAGGATCGAACGAACGATAGTGATGTGGCCTCCGACAAGGAGGCCCAAGGTCACGGCAGGATTCAAATGGCCACCGGAAATATGAGCGGCGGAGATCATTACAGCCACCACAAGAGCATGTGCAATAGCCACAAAAAACAACCCCACTAAGGCATCTCCACTTAACTTATCTATTGAAATAAATTTCAAGGAATTAGTCTTAATGGATGAGGAATAAGTTCAAGTGTAGCAATGTTATTGTTATAATAACAAAAATAAGTGTTATAGTATAATATATATACCAGCAGTCATTGCAGAACCAACACCGGCAAAGACAAAGAGAAAGGTGGCAATGAATTCAACAATTAGAGCTTGAATGCAATCTGGCTGAGTAGCCTCTCGGGTTGTTCCTAACGCAATTTTGGCCATGGTTTCTGATTTGCAATGTGTGATGAATTGCTTCTCACACTCAGTGGTTGAAAAATGAACAAAGAAGCTGCCAATTTATATGGGAGCATCTATGGTCAAGATTAATTTAAAAAAAAAAAAAAAAAAGACTCTTAAAGTACCGAAAATATATATACTTTTTTTATTAGGAAACTAGTAATGATCAACTAAAATAAGAGTAAAAACCTTTTTTGTGGCTTTTATACTTACATTTAAAATAATTTTTGATTTTTTAATGGCATTTTTTTTAACATTTTATGGAAAAATAAAAATTCTTATGTTAAATAAAAATAATTTTAATCTTTACAAACTTACATATTTTTTTAAAAAGTATTTAATATGATAAATAAAAAAAGTAATCATTTGGTATAATTTCTAAATAATTTATATGAATTTAGTTACCATATTTATAATAAATTAGAAAAAAATTAAAAGTGATTTCAAGAATTAAAAAATAGGTAGTTATTGTTGGTTTAATCTATATTTTTTTTCTTCAATTTTTTATAGATGATTTTATGTATTTTTAAATAAAATTGGACCATATTTGGATCGTACAATTTTTCATATTTTATCATGCATTATTGTGTCAAACTTTTTGGTAAGTGGAAGCTGTGTTGGACAATTGATCGTGATGGACAAGTTGACTTAATAATAATTTGCACGTTGATTCGCTGGATACTCACGTCCAATGGATTTTTGTTTTTTATTTTAAGAACGTCCAATTATTTTTGATATACTATAAAAATATAGAGAATAATTTTGATGAGTGTAAAACTTGTCACGGTTAATCAATCACGACTTTTATGTTAAATATGACAAAAGTCCAACTTTTAAAATGATTGATTTATTTCCCTAAAAAAATGATTGATTTATTCTCTAAAAAAAATGATTGATTTATTATGATTGATTGATAATGTAAAATACATATACATTATTCGTATATATGAATTAAATTTCAATAATATAATATAGATCGTCATTCTAACAATGTTTCTAAAGATTTTTTTTAAGGATGTTTCTAAAGGATATTGTTCAAAAAACTCATGAAATAAAATAATGTTTATAAAATAGAGTCGTTTGGTTCCATCTTCTTCATCTCATCATGTCCTCCTTCTTGCCATTAACATTGATCATTCGTTTCTTAAAAAAATAAAATTGATCATCTGTTAACTAAGCAATGTCGTTTTTTTTGTACAAGCATGTCTCAAGCCAGATCTGAAAACCTTACATCAAGAGTGATTCACTATGAATTAAGAATAATGCAAGAGCTCATTCCACGGCATGGAGATACAGAAATGATATTTGTGCAATCATTTTTTGACAATTTTTATGACAATTTTCTCTCTCATATTCACATTATATTTTTACTTTTTCTTTCTTTTGCTTTGGTTTTTGTGTCAATACCTCATTTTCTTTGTAAATTATGGTTATCCCATAAGTTGCCATTAAAATGGTTGTTCAAATAATACAACTCATGGAGATATTTCCTCACAAATTGAGTCACATTCAATTTAAATTAGCCAAATAATGCAAACCAATGCGTTCTTGTAAGATGGTTGAGGGGAGTAATTAAGAGGAATGGTTAATTAAAATGATCGGTCCTATCTACAAAACAAAAAATTTGACTTTTTAGATACATTGAAGAATTTATGTATCTGATCTAAAAAATACTCCCTCCGGTCTCAAATATAAGAAAATATTCATTTTTTAGGTTCATTGAGTAGTTAATGTATCTGGTCTACATTGTAAAACAGATCAATTAATTATTCAATGAACCTAAAAAATGAATCTTTTCTTATATTTGAGACCGGAGGGAGTACAATATTAACGATTTGAACGCCACGAAAATGGAACATTATTATGTTTTGTATTCCACTTTTCACCCGATCATGTGCTATAATTATGATGATGGTGCCATTCCACTACTTGTGACCAATCAACTTCACATGTGAAAACAAACATATATACTATAATTATTAGTGGTTTGAGAGCCATGCAAAATTAACATCATCATGTTTTTTATTTCATTTTCTACTTCATCATGTACTATAATGATGATGATGGTGAGAGTCCACTGTTATACTTCAGCTCTGTCTCCAATCAACTTGACTTATGAAGTGAAGAGGAACATATAAATGACTAGGTCAAACCTATGGATGATTTCCATGCAATAATCAAAAGACATTGTTTCACGCATTAGTTAATCTCGACAACTGATTTTAGATCAAATGGTTCAGATTATATATTGACTAAATCAATTTTAAACAATTTCAACTTTTGATTTAAATCGAACGGTCCAGATTAGTAACTGCGTGACACAACTATTGCAAGGAATCATTTCCATTTATCTTTGGCTCCACTTAAGTAAAGTAACAAATTCACACGAATATCATAGTACACATATATAAAAGGAAACGACTTAAATTCATAGTAGAGATATCAAAGAATATTTGGATGAGATATCACAAGTTTCTTCTAACTTACTTGAGGTATATTTGAATTCGATTATAGAAATGTAACAACTTTAAAATTTCTATAAAAAAGATAAACAGAAGTTTAGAGAAAGAAAAAAACAGAAAAAATACAAAAGATGATGTGTTTATGACTGACTAAAGAAAGATTGTGTCATCATCTTATAGAAACCTGTTGTGTTAGATGGAGAGTCTGGGGACCATCCACATTAGGCTAGAGCAACCTCACAAGTAAGAGAGATACGGCATTTTTACCCAAAACTTTAAAGTGACGAGGTTTATTGGTCCTCTTACTTATAAAGTGCCCAACCTCCCCTTTTCTAACCAATGTGAAACTTCTAACTTACACTTGCTACACAACAAAACCGAAACCAAAAACAGGTAAATGTGCACAAAATCAAACAGTAGAAGAGAACTCTGTATATTATCCCTGAAATGAAGAAAACACAGTGAAAAATGGAATTCCAACTGCAGAGAGCAAATGCTCATCACAAAAAAAAAAAAAAATGCTCCTAAAGAGGTAAAGTACTCCAAATAAGATTCTATGTAACAAATAATGTTAAGAAGCATGATAGATACTGCTATTCTTGATGGAAACCATAGATAAGAGAAAAGTATAAATGAGTAATATACAAATTGTATTGATAATGAGAATGTTGATCACTTCAAGAGCACAATAAGGCTTATACAGTCAATTAGATTAACTAACTAGTGTAACTAACTTTTACATCTAATACTAGAGGCCAACAAAGAGAAAAATAAATTGAAAAAGATTGATTATTTGGATTGATAGAATGAGAAAAGTTGATTACAATGAGTGTAAAATACACTCTATACAGTGATGTGATCCCAACTAATTTAACTAGTCCTAACTAATTAGCAACTGCCTATGATAAACCTACAAAGTGATCAAGAAAATTAAGTAACTATATAGCTGATACTAGAATCTAGAGGAAAATTAAGTAACTATAATGTTTAAGAGCCTAAAAGTACCTAAGCAGTGTAGTAACTGTCTAGGTATTTCTAACAAGATTTGAATTCAAACTATAATAAGAGAAACTAATGTTCTGGCGCTACTTTATTCTGCTGCTTTTGAAACGGTCGGTAACTGTCTTCCATTATCGAATTAGCAGCCGTTCCATTGAAAATGGAAACTTAGCATCAAATGCAATTAGGTTGGCCAACCAAGTCAAGGTCTTCATGCAACTCTTTTTCGACTTTCTTATACACAATTAGTAGGGCACTTAGACCCTTCAACCAAGACATCTTCGAAAATAGGTCAAAACACTTTGATCAACTTCAAATCATGCTTCTCCTTATACTCGAATCTTCAATCTCAATGAAGCTTCATAGCAAAGTTGTGGCGAATTTCTTCGTCGCGAGTAATTCAAATCCCAACACTGAGAAACAAACCAAGTAAGCAACACAACAAAATATTCTACCGAGATGTCAATATGGGTTGTAGCCCGTGCATCAATCTGGTCGAATCCAAAAGTTTGTTAAGTTGGAAAAAAGTCCCCTACCGTCTAATTGATGGATGGAACTCGGCGTAGTGAAGGAACCAAGTCATCAGAAGCACCACATTTACTCCCTAACACGTCATCCGCGTTTGAGGTTTCCACAGTCGTTTCTGGTTTTGGAACATCTTCCATAGGCATGACAGTGGAAATAGGTGAATCAGTATTCACATTCTGCAAAAATCATATCCCATTCAAGTGAGTTACTTCAGCAAAATATATGAATGTAACTATAATATCAGTATAGTTTAAGTAATAACTATAATAACTTCAGAATGCAGAGAGGTATACTTGTTTATCTGTTTGAATCTCATCATCAAGATTGTCGACGTTAGCTACCCTGAGCTTCATACAAACACGTGGACGGTCGGTATAGATTTTTGGTTTTAGCACAGCATTTTGAGTACAATCATTGTATTCTGAAAAAGGAACTAAGTCATTAGAACATGCGCTGGAGTACATTCCTCCACAATACTGATAATATTATGAATGAATGCGCAAACAATACTTCAACTACAAGAATGAAGTTACCCTTATGCTCATCCACATCCCCTGGTTCAAGACTAGAAGGCACGGCAACTGGAGCCTACAAATTGTGAAGAGAAATTAAACAAAATCAGTACAAATTTAATGCAGAAGTTATCATAAAATCCATATACATCTTACATTTCTACAAATGAAATTAGGAAAAAAAGTAATAATTGAAATTAAAATGTTCAAGAGGATTTTAAAGTTTTAAGTTTTAACTTAATATGTCACAACGAAGAAAAAAAGTTGGAGCAGCTGTGATGAAAATTTAAGCATGAAAAGGATGAACAAAGTCTGAATTTAACTAAAGAGGCAATTCATTCAAAATAAAAGTTGAAACTTGGCAAAGGAACGACGCACTATTGATTGATTTTGTTCCTTTATCTGTTGAATCTCCTGATATTTTAAAATCGTCCAGTCATATAAATAGTCAGCAGCATATCCTGCCAAACATAAATTTAGGAAGTGAATTACACTTCAGTTTAGTGTATGAAATTGTGAGTATCAGACAATTTGGTCACTGAAATTAATGAAAATTGTAAAGTAATTCCTGAAATTGAAAATCCTCGAAACAACATGTAAATTGCCATCTTAAACAAGCTGTTGCTAGCAGATTGATAAACGAACAGTTATTACCTTTGGAAGTGAACAATTCACGAAACAGGCGCTTCAAATATCCATAATCTGGTCGTTGATCAAATGTCAAGGAGCGGCAATAATGAAAGTAAGAAGCAAACTCCACGGGACATGACTTGCAAAGTACCTAAGAACAAGAAATTTGTAGTCAGAATTTTTTTAGACCAAATACATGTACTTTTTAGTTATGTTTAATACCGGAGGGAGTACGTAGCAAGGGGAAACATGATCCGCATACCTCAATGGGAGTGTTTAACTTCGTTTCGCATATTTTTTCATATTTTTGCATTCTGGTGGCAGCTTGCAGACCTTGCCAAGGAAGGCTAAAATGCAAAAACCAAATAGTCAAGTCTTACGTTTATCAAAATAACCCTGCGCCATTGAGAGTCGCAAGCGACATCTTTATGATGCATGGTAAAAGTAGAATCAATAGGATGAGACATACCTTCCTCTTAAAAAGTACAAAAGAACATAGCCAAGAGACTCCAAATCATCTCTGCGGCTCTGCTCTGAAGAAGTTAAACCAAAATCGAGAGTGAAAATTGTAGGTTACGTCATATCTTAAGACAATAAAGAAGGAAAAATCTCTCGTGTACTAACCAATTCCTTTGTGAGTATTGCTACTTGCATAACGTGCAGTTCCTGTTAAGTTTTTGTTTTCTCTGGATGAGTTTATCAAGGTAAAACAAAATATCAAACAACGTAAACATAGATAGGTAAATTCAAAGTGTTAATGCACAAGTCAGTAAGAATGAATCAAGCAAAATCCTTTTAGATAAAATCAATATATGACAATTTTGAAGATTTCACATTGACAGAAAGAGAAATGATTCACGACAGAAAGATGTTTCATCGTTTGTAAAGATGGTTCGCGACACATAAATATGATCCATGCCAAGAAGAGATCAAACAAAAATTATAAAGCTAGATAAAAAATCTTATACCTGTAAGGGATATGCTTGTAACTGATAGGATCCCTGTATCCTTTTGAAAGTCCAAAATCAATCATACAAACCTGTGAATGTAACATATTTCATACATCATACATTAAAATTTGGATATATTGAAGAATTACAACATAGAAAAACTATCCATTTAAGTTTGCTGATATATGAAAGAATACTCATGAAGCATTGAAGCTACCTGATTTGCTTTCTTCCCAAGACCCATAAGAAAGTTATCCGGTTTGATATCTCTGTGTAGTAATCCCTTGGAATGTAAATACTCTATCCTCGTAAGCTGTCATCAAAGAAATAAAACAGGCTTAGGGCCTGTTTGACTTACTTATTTGAGTATATCTACTAATATAAACACTTATGAAAACAGCTTATGACTTGTCCATAAGTTGTTTTTAGCTTATTTCAATAAGCTCTCCCAGATGGCTTATGGAAACAACTGATAGCTTATATGAAAACAATTTGACTTTATTTTTTTCTTATGTTATAACAAAAGAAATAGCTCATATATAATATATGCATTTATATGATAAACACTTATGTTATAAGCACTTAATTAAGCTGTTTATTGAAATAGTTCCTTCATTTTAAACTAATGTGCTTGAAACCATTGATGCAAGTTTGATGTAAAAAGAGGGAATACAAAGAGGGAAAACTTCTTCAATAGCATACAGAAAACATGATCACATAACGAAGATAAATTTAAAAACAGAAAGGAAAAGATGCATTCAATGGTCCATAGATGAATCAATGATTACCATTTGATCGGCCAACATCAAAACCGATTTTAGCGAAAACTTCCCACTACAGTAGTAAAGGAGGTCGTCGAGACTCGGCCCCATAAGTTCAAGAACTAGAACATTATAGTCTCCATCAGTACCAAACCATTTCATTCTTGGAATACCACCTTAAATTCCATCACTATAACCAATTAGAAAGGACTGAGAAAACAAAGGGAATATACTACAAAAGATTCAATATAAATTGAGGTTATCCTTTTATAACTTACTTCCTCCTTTAAGAATATTATATAACTTTGCCTCATATAGTAGCTGTGGTTGTTGAGTTTTCTTCTTCTCCTATAAAACAAGAACATGGCTATTATAAATCATAAAGTGTCAAAATCTTCAATTGAGCAATTTGATTCATTACCAAAAATTCAATTCACTACAAAAAATTCTATTACATGTTAGTCTTTAGCTTCATCCATCCATCTACTAACGAAAAGATAAAAATGATGTAATCAAATTTAAGGCAACTCTCTCATTGATCATCACCATTATTACCGTAAATGTGACTAAAATGTGTCCGAGAGTATCAAAGGTATATAGAAGCAAAGAAAACTAAGTTTCTTTGCAACACTTGCCTAAGTTGTCAGACATGTGTTATACGAGTGTCGAACACTAAGATATGCCTAATCTCAGGACATCTAATTCGAGGGGTATTTGTAATTTACAACGATTAACACAATTGTTGTCTCTTGATATTTAAAATGCAATAACAAACTCAAAATGATCACTTCCCAATCACAATTATTTCAACAAATAAAGAAAAAAAATAGGAAAATTCTAAGCAATAACCAAAAATCAAAGCAACAATTTCCATTAGACTCACCTTCTTAATGGCCACAAGCTCAGAAGTCACAACATGTGCACCTGAAAATGATCATAAAACAACTCAAACATTAAACAAAAATTAAAAATAATATTCAAACATGCAAAATGAAAGTTTCTAATTAAATAAATCATACCAATATAAATTTCACCAAATGATCCACTACCAATTTTCCTACCAATCCTATACTTTCCTCCAACAACCTTTTCCATCAAAAACCAAACAATGAGAATGGAAAAACAACGATGATTTTCCAGAGAAAGCGAAAAAAAACAAACAACTAACTTTTGCTTTCTGAGTTTGTTGCTTCAGTTGGTTTCGTATATATCGAGGAACAAAACAGAAGGATATAAAAGAGAATAGATAACATGTTTAAGGTTAATATTGGAATTTCATGTTTTGTTTTTAAAAGGTTGTTGGTGACGTGGTTTGACAAAATTTTCTTCGTTGCGTACATGAGTTGCATTTCGTTGTCCTTAAAAGCAGTAAAGTTTGTCACTTTCTCCTTATAACAAATTTTCACCTCATTTTTTATTCATTCACAACTCTTGTGATTATTTTAAGTTTTTTTTAAGGTTACGAAATAGAAATATTATTTTTAATATTATTATTAAAACTTGTATTTGTTTTTTTTAAGGAAAAAATTATATTCGTTGTTCATCAACATCAATGACAAAAATAATAGGGATTGGTGAAATGTGACCTATAATACAAGATATTTTTTTACATTTGTTATTAAGAGAAGTTCTTATTAGAAAAAAAAATTAATGTGTGGATGATTGGCAATGGGATTGGAGATGGAGAAGAAATCTCTTCCAATGGGAATGTGAAATGCTTCAAGATTTTAAATTTGTTGGGCTTAAGTGTTATCGACTATGAATTATGGATAAAATGTTGAATATAAGATATGTAGTTTACATAACTAATGTTTTAAAATTTTGGATGGAGATGTAACATTTCTTATAATCTTGGAGCGTCAATTTGTTGTTGCTCTTGATGCTCCTATGATATCTCCAGCAAGTGTTACCAGAGTCTAGTTCAACTTAGTGGGAAAACGGAAGTAAGGTTAGGTTTGTGATCAGGTATAGTGATATGGAAAAAGGAACACTTACAACACTACGTGAGTGTGCTGATACTACCATACTCTTGATGAGAGATCGTTGAGTTCAAGTGTGAATGATTAGTCACATCGACATGATGTGTTGTTATCTATGAAGTCTTTTGTTGCTTTGTAAGATAATTTTTGATGGACAAGTGGCATCTTTTGATGGAATTATTGCTTAAATTAAGTTAGTGTCTTGTGTTGGTTTCCGCTAAGTGTAGTAAATATAATGTTCAATTTTTCGATTGGTTTGCTAAACGTTTACATAAGATTGTAAGTTTATGATAAATGATTTTGCCATCTAAAAATGTTTAGTAATATAGGTTCTTCTTCGCTTGCTTTTTACTCATGTGTAAATTTTTTTATATATACAATTAATATACATGATTCTTTGTGGGAAAAATATATATCAAGTATAACATCCCCAAAATAATATATGTTTTTTTTTTAAGGATTTTGCTATTTATTTTGATGAAATAGTTGTGTAACAAATTTTTAATTAAAAAACGATTATTATTTTTTTGACCAATTAAAAAATGATTATGTTACGTATGAAATAGTTGGATTTGTTAATAACTTAAATAAAAAGGAGTTAAAGTAAATTTTTCTAGTCAATTCAATTTTGGGTACAGGTTTGTACTCATACTATTTTATTTTATTTTTTTCTCACGATCGATGACATCATTTGTCATACTTTGTCCTCGTGTATGTTTTGCCAAGTAACTTTTTTCGGTAGAAAATATTTTATAGTTTACTGTCACCCTTATGAAGTGGTCTTGAGCCAAGGTCCAAACAGATATATGGAGAGTTGCATTCTTCTGATAATTAACTCTTACATAATTAACTCAAGTGTTCATTTTTAAACTTGAATTGTTTTTAATATATATATATTTCCTTCTAAATTGACAAGTGACTTTTACTAGGCATTCATTTATATTATCATTATCATGTTTTTTCTTCGTAAATATTATTTACTAAGTTAGTAATTGCATATTTTAACTTAATATACTTAAGTTTTAATACACTAAATCAAGTAATTAGAAACAAATAGTGAATGTCTTGATTCACATGATTTATTTCAATATTTTGTTTTCGTATTTGGAATGCTTAATTATTTACACAATAATTTATATTGTATTTTTATTTTAAATATGCTTTATAGTGTATTTTTAACGTAAAAATATCTTACAATACACCAAATGCTTTTCCAATTCTATTTGTAATCTAATGTCTATTTTCTGTCTGGGTTTGTAGATATTTTATATTACTTTCTCGTGCTATATACCTCTTTTTGATACCTTGGCTTCGTGGAAGTTTCTGCATGTGCTTTTGAATTGTTTTTCTTTTCTTTTCTATTTATTTAAAATTGAAATAACATTAATTTATTGTCCGATCTTATAATTATTTAACATCTTATTAAATATTCTTTCAAAAAAAAAAACATCTTATCAAATATCAAATGAGTTGAGCCAAAGGTAAAAAACGAAACCGCATTCGTGTGATGATGTTTGTATAGGCACTACTAGAAAAAGCAAAATTAGGGAGGGAAATTAGTGATGGAAAAAATAAAATTCCTCACAAATTCCTTGATTGCAAAATTTAGTGACGGAATTATAGAGGGATTTCACGTTTTCCCTCACAAAATTTCCCTCACTAATTTTTGTTTTTTTAGTAGTGAGGTGTCGGGTCTCGAACTGAGTTCCTCTAGGTTGTAGGGCAAACCTTCCAACCAAGTGACTTCTCGGGAGACAGACATACAATGATACATCTAGGACCGTGAGTCGGGGTGCAATCAATCTAAATTTGATTAATAATCATTTGAAAATAGAAGCATATAAACAATAAATTTTAATTTATTTAATCAAATTAATTATACACATGGACCGTCTCAACCAATATTAAGGTCTAAATCGAATTCTAAGAATTGGGTCTTTTTCAAATTAGTTTATTTTTAGAAAAATATATTATTTAAATTTTATATTTTGAGCTTTTGAGATGAAAAATAGTTTATTAAATCATTATAATAGATTTAATTTTAAAATTATTTTTTGGGCATATTAAAGGGTGTCAGACATATTTCAAACGATGACGAAGATGGCTATTGTTGTGTAAGTGACTATGTTATCTAGATAGGTAGAGAGATTGGGTGTGTAGCATGCATTAGTCTTTTATGTGACTAACTCATGAATATTATTATGAAACTCAGACTAGTCAACAACATGTCACTAGCAAAATCATGGTTAATTGAACTTTGAATTAGATTTAGTTTAGGTCTGTGTTTGGTTGTCCGGTGAAAACACTCAAACGTGCTTCCTATTCATGAAAAGTGATTTCAACATGTTTGGTTTCCACCAACACCTTGCCGCCGCCGTACGTTTTCATCTTCAAAATCGATTCTTAGAGAAGCTGCTCTCCATAGCTTCTTGAAATCGAGTCTATCTAACGTGAAAGTACACAACACCATTTGTCTCTTTTACCCTTGATCTTGTCACTTTCTTTCACGTACATTTTAATGTTTGACAAATCCATTCACCTACTTAAAAAATCTGTTACTCTATCTCACTATTGATTGTTGTCTGTGTGAAGTTTTTTATTTTTTGGTGTTGCAGAGAACTCAAGGAAGAAGAAGACACTTTTTTTTAGGATAGAAACAACAGTGTTTTTTGGTGTGAAATATTTTTGTTTCTTGTTAAAGCCCATAAAAAAAAGCCTTTCTTAATAGCCCTCTCTAGTTGCTGATAGTTTTTTTAGTAATATATTTTTGGTAGAAAGTCTTTTTATTAAAATTGTATTAAAATTAGTAAAGTAATATAAAATTAAATAACTAACTAAATTCCATAAAATTAAATAACTAACTAAATTTGGAAATGAAATTTGTAGAAAAGTTAAATGAAATATATTTTAAATGCACACATATAAAAAAACCAATTTTGGTCATTTACACAACCAAAATCAATTTTGACATAAAATAGTCAAACAAAAATTTTCATATAAATCACTTCTATTGTAAAGGTGTCCAAACATAAATCACTTTTAACTCAACTCACTTTTAATCAAAATCAATTCTATAAAATCAATTCTATCAAAATCAATTATGTCCACCGCACAACCAAACACACGCTAGATTTGATTTAGAATAAGATTAAATAAATTTTATTTGATTCAAATTATAAATTAAGATTAAATTAAATTATTTGATTAGACAAAGAAGGATAAAATAATAATAATTTTTCAATCAAATTATAAGTTTAGAAGGAAAAAAATTACACTAATAGATAAAATTTATCATGACTATACTAAAATATGCTATGAGTAAAAATATTTGGCCAAGGGCGTGTGGTAGCATTACATTTTCATCAAAAAATAATATATTTTTGGCCAAATGACACATTTGGTCCTTTTAGTTTGACATAATTCACAAGTTAGCCTTTAAGTTTCATAAGTATCAAATAGGTTCTTTTAGTTTGACAGAATTCCCAAGTTAATCCTTTAAGTTTCAAAAATTTCAAAATGGTCCTTTTAGTTGATAAACTATTTCACTATTACCTCTGCTTGCAATTAATAATTAATTGATGTTGATGTAGTCGTTAAGTTGTTGACTTGGATCAAAACACTGCCTTTTAAAAGCTCCAAGGTGTCAAAACGTTACGTTTAATGGTCACAAAAATGTATTTAAAGACCACATGCAAGAACACAACTTCGAGCAAGAACACAGGCAGAACTATCAATTATAGAGAAAAACACAACTTCGAGCAAGAACACATGCAAAAATGTATTTAAAGACCACTCAATATCCATGTAAGACAACAACAAGAGCATATATTATTAAACATAATTCAACAACTTAAAACACATAATTAAACACAACATAATAGATCATGGATAAGCCACATTAAATTCGTCATCTGGTTCCTCCATGCAATCCCTGATTTCTTTGTAAGTCTTAGGCCGAATCAAACTTTTTCAAATATTTTAAAAAGATTTGACCAAAAATGCATCCAACTAGATTGGTGTTTTAGTACCGAGCAGGATCAAATGTTGAGAACATGCTTTAGAGTTTACTTATATATTTCTCTTGTCCCTAACTCGACTGGAATGCATAGATGAGTTTTATTCCGCTACAAAATAATCGTATTAAATGTTATGTCCTTGATTAGATTATTACTAGTGTATTTATCCGGCGTTGCCTGGGTTAAATATCTAAATAAGGATGACCAAAAGTTTGTATATATAGTATTAACAATTAAAACCGGTACGTGAGAAATTTCTTAATGGGTATACACGAATAAAATAAAAATAAACTATATTTTAAGTACTAGTAAATTAATAGATGCACACGCGGCTGAAATCAGTTGGATTTAGTAAAATTATTAACATGTATAAAATAAAATAAACTTATTTTAAGTACATGGACTGACAGAAATTCATACCCGTTGAAAATGTTTAACATCATCTCTTTTTTTCTTATATGCCACAAAGCATAGTAAAATAAAATCAAAACATACTAAAAAATAAATTAGTACCTTTCACTCATTATTCTCGGTAGAAAAAAAAAGAAATACTCATACAAAAAAATAAAGAATAACCAGATGAAAACAACCATAAACATAAGAAAAATTATATTGAGAGGGAAATAGTCAAAGATAAATACTACAAAGTAGGAAAAAACCCTAATAAATAAAATGATCGAAGAGTGTTGGGAAAAAGAAGGCAAGATAAAATAATATTAATTTTCTTATGGAAGAAATAATAAAATATATGACAACATGAATAAAACATGTAAAAAAGTGTGAGAATAATATACTCCGTGATTAGTTTGCGTGGAAGAAAAATTATAAGTGGTTAGATATATATAGAGAAAATATAAAAAGTTGTTCCATGGAAATATAGGAATTTAACGAAATAAACTATGTTAAAGTAAAATTAGAAAGTAATATAAACAAATAAATAAAATATTTAGACGATAAAATTAAAGTAGATAAGGATTATGTGTCGATATGTTTGTGCTAGATAGAAAAATTAGTTTTGCAAAAATAGAACATAAACAATTGTCGTTGTTTACTGGATTACCTAAAAAAGAGAAGTTTAAAATCTCCTCCGATTTTTACAAAATAGATAGGATACCTCCACTATTATCAACTGACTATTGGGAAGCCCAATCACAATCTTCTTTACCCCATAAAGCATACACTACCTATCCAAAACAAGCTCCATCTTAGTTTCTTGTAACACCAAAAAATCCACTTTTTCACTTCGAATCAACTCCATCACTTTATTTTTCTTCAATACTCCCCCCAATCCTCTCACATTAAAAGAAAGCACTATTATTGGTTAACCACTACTCTTTCCCTTACTTCCCTTTTAGTCTCATTCACATCTTTGAGTTCAACAAGTTTATCAATCACATTCCGGTCCGCTATAAAGAATGTAATACGCGTTTCTTTTTCCAATGCAATTTTTTTAGCCGCATATAGCCTTTTCCTTCGTTCCTCCTCCACCTCCACTAGACATTGTGAGTCCGGCACCACCGTACCAATTACATATGTTATATACCTCACTCCCAAATATTGAGATAGCGGGCACAACGACAAAGCCACCTTCGAGCATCAATCCTCCGTAATATTTCTACTACTCCCCCCGCCACCATTATTTCCTTTCTTAATATCTTCCTTACAACATCGTCCTCCCTCGAGGATGAGCTATCACTTCCCTCCATTTAAACAAATCTCAGATTCACTAGGCGAGCAACAATTTGCCGAATGAAAATAGAAATTTGAAAATATATAAATAGAGGTCCCTTATTTCAAAGAAGTGGATCATTCTATTATAGACCACAAAAAAATTTGTGGCAGAGAGAAGAACTCATACATACATACATACAATGTGTTGTGTTCTGAAAATTAAGTTTCATTTTTAAAAGTTAAAATAACCAGTATTTTGTATAAAAGACTTTAAAAATGATTATTGTGTAAAAAAAAAAGTGTGCGAATGAGTAGCTTATAAGAAAAATAAGGAGGTGCCAAAAGTACCTTTATCTAATATTGCTCACAGTCGGCCCAATTTAAAACTTATACATCTTCTAATGAGAGTAATGATATATATACGTCTTTCTACCGTGAAACATCTACTATTGAGAGTAAAACACCTTGTTATCGCGGCGCAAGAGAAAGCCTAAATACTCATTTAGTTCAGGCGTAATCAATTCAAACAGACGAATCAGGTATCCAATCTTTGTACAATTTAATTTTGGTTTACAATCCATGATGATTCAGTTCTATTGTAACATATAGAACTTGATTTATTCTTGGGATATTGCAATATATTTCTTTGCGTAAAACAATAGTTTGAAGAATGACATATGTAGAAGTTGATGTATTCGTCATTTATGCCCTAATACATAATTTTGTATAATTCCTTTTTATAGTTAAGTTATGTAATGGATTTGAATTTTATGGATAACGTTACATGTATTGAAATGAGATATCCTAAAAAATAATGAGGATACAATCACAAATTCAGACCTGAGAATCAAATTTGAGAAATATACTTCATTTTCAATTCAGAGAGCTTTAAATTCAAACTCATATGAAAACATATTTGAGTTTTAATTTAGGGTTTTCTTAGGAGTTTCACATTTTAAGGTTACGAGTTATTCAGATTTCACGTGGACTATCTGAACAAATTAAATGGTTTACTGACTATTAAATTGGCTATTAATGTAATTTGCTTTAATTACATAAATTATTTTATTTTGTTTAATTTGTGTGGATCTATTGGAAAAAAATCACTCGATGTGCAACTAGTTAGTAAAATCCCCACAATCAACTGTTAAGGCTGATTGAAAGGTAAATCTCCTGAATCCCTAAGTTTTTGTTCACCAACAAAAATAATTTGGGATGTATTTTTATAAATAAAAAATGCCCCATATGTATACAATAAGGTCTAATTTATTTAAATTTTCTTTAGGTCTCATTATCTATTGAAAGTTATTATGCTGGCTTATCACATGTATGGTGCATCTGGCTATAGATTGTTATATTAAGAGAGATAAATTTTATCTATCATGATCTAATGACCTATAATTTGAACATTGTATAATGATAATCGAACGTAGGTGATTCAAAAGAGCTTTTTCTTTAGCTCTGCTTAAGTGTATTTTTAGTTTACTATATTGCATAAAAATCTTGCAATTAAAGTTTTAATTTCTTAAACTAATCAACTATCTTACCGCCTAGTTTTTTCTTAAAAAAAACTTATGCTCGATGTTGTAAACTCTTTCTAGCGTATTTCAATAATTTTATATTAGATAAATATTTTGACAAACAATTATATACATATACAATTTTTTTTTGAAGGATCTATATATTCAGTGTTGTGAACCCATTGATTTTTGTAACAAAAAAAAACTCATTGATTTGAAAAATACTTATTTAATAAATGCTTTTGTGTGTGTGTAATTGCCAATTAATGGTATGAATAAAATGTATTTTCCCCTTAATGAATCCTTGAATTATTTTGTTTTTTTACATTTTTTATTTTAATGGGGTATGTATGTATGTATGTATGTATGTATTATTTATGCATAAAATCTTAAATTGTTTAGCTCATATTTGATGTTAGACTCTTAGAAGACTTGCATGAATCCTATGCTACAAAGTTTGCATAAGATATTATCATCATACGTTATTGGTATTTTTATTTCATTTATACAGACTCGTAATAATTTGATTAACAATAACTTTATTTGACTATTAGAGCCTTTATTTTCTTTTAAATATTAATATTTGATTTCTTTTTATATAAAAAATTATGTTTATATTTATATACACTATTTGTTTGTTTTGTGCATGCAGAGAGACAAAAAGAGGTGTTGAGAATAACATTAAAGCATACACTAATTTTTAGTCATCAAGCTAGTCATGGGATCATTTGTCAAAATCGGTTCAATCAGCATAGATTTGTCCAAATATGACCATCAAGATACGCACAATTGTGAACCTTCCAGTGTGCGGTAAGAGTTATTCATTATTACCTATCCCCTTACTCAAATCTGATTATCTAACATAATATGTCCTTTCTTATGAGGCGTGAGTGTCTTTTGGCAGTCATGATCACCAATTTGTTGTTTGTCTTGGTACTCTTTGGACGCTCTAACAAGTGATCTCAAAGTATCGATTCTACTTGATGGGGAGTATGGGTGGATTCTTGTGATATGGGTCTTGTATAGTGATATGAGAGATGCGTGGTTAGTCACATATGAAAAAAGAATATATTTTAGGCGAAGATGAGATCACAAGGTCGCTTAGATGTTTTTATTGTTTAACATCTTTACCCCCAACAAGTGGTATACAACATGCATGGTAAAGGTTGGATCTAAGTATATGTACTTTTGTTTTGAAATTTTTCTAAGCCATGAAGTTTGACGTTGTGTTTTGTTAGTCGTTATGTAAGTATAGTTAAATGAGAGACTCATGTTTGAACAAAAAAAATTAGATTTAAAATGTAAGTGATTATCCACACATCGACTAAAAATGTACAAAATTAAAGATATATAAATGAGGCAACTGATATACCCAATTTTTCAAAATTTTAGTTAGAGATTTGGTGTCAATGTATTTTGATGGTCTTAACCATTACCCTTTATTGCTATCAATTCTCTTTGAACTCTCAAAAATAAGCACATACATTAATAAAAGTCATATACATGTTTGTAGTAATTTAGTGTTTTATATATATGATGTTTACTATGTAAATATTGATTAGCAATATCTAGTATGGTAAATAAGATAGTAACACAAACCATGTCTTACCCCACTAAGTATAAAAAGTTGTTATTAATTATATATATATATATTGAAAAGGGTTAAATATGTTTTTAGTCCCTGTAAAATTTGGACCTTAAAGTTTAGTCCTTATTTAATTTTAATAGTTCTTTTAGTCCCTAATTTTTTTTTCTGCACTGAGTATTAGTCCCTTCTCAATTAAAATTTGTTTAATTTATGCTTAAATTCTTAAGTTTTTGAACCATTTTTTGCAGACGTGTTTAGAACATTACTAAAAGTTCCTCCGCAAAAAATTATCGCAAAATTTGATTTTTACATCCAGATTTTGTTACTTTTTATCTTTAACTTTTGTCGTTTTAGAAAATTCATAATTAATTCGTTTCATGTTAGAAAATTTTAAATTTTATTCAATGAACCTTTCATAGTGTTTTAAACTTGTCACGAAAAAATTGTTCAAAAATTTAATAGTTTAAGGATAATTAAACAAATTTTGTTTTAGCAGGGACTAAAATTATACGTAAATTTTTTTTACAAGGACTAAAAAAGCTATTAAAGTTAAGTAAGGACTAAACGTAGAAGTTCCCAATTTTATAGGGACCAAAAACATATTTAACCTTATTGAAAATAATTTTTTTAAATAAATTCTTTCTTAAAGTTATATTTATATAGAAATTAACATCTTAACTAATCTTTTATGGTTGATTCAGTGATAATGTATCTGAGCAGAAGCCATCAAGTCCAGCATTAAAAGCTTCACATGAGCAAACAAAGATTAATAACAATGATGTCATTGATCTGACACACGACATTGTCATTGATCCGACCAATGATATCATTGATCTGACCGATGACAATGTCATTGATCTAACCAACAACAATTTCATCGATCTGACTAACGATGAAGATATGAATGAAGATGTTGGTCCACTTGTTAGAAGAACTGGTAACTTAAAAGATCATAAGTTATTTATATTTAGGGTTAATAGGTCTTTACCCCCTGTAATATAGGTCATTTCTGGTTTTCCCCCCTGTAAAATATTTTTGTTTTGATTTACCCCCCTAATAGGCCAAACAAAAACCAATTTTATTTTTTTTTCAAGAAATTTTCGTTTTTGTTTGGCCTATTAATGGGGTAAATCAAAACAAAAATATTTTACAGGGGGGTAAATCAAAAAAAAAAATTTATAGGGGGAAAACCAGAAATGACCTATATTACAGGGGGGTAAAGACCTATTAACCCTTTATATTTATTTTTATTTTATATTAAAAAATATATTTGGACACCCATACACCCACTATACATCTTGAGCGAGAGAGAGAGACACACACACACACACACATATATATATATATATATATATATAGAGAGAGAGAGAGAGAGAGAGAGAGAGTATGTAATGTGATATACAATATGCTTGTAATATGATTGCATAAAAATATATAGAGAATAATATGTGTTGAATGAATGTTAGATAATTAGGGGTATCAAAATATCATTGATGTTTATATTATATATCTTTTTTTCGGGTATACTTAATATGCAAAAAGAAAAAGGCCCAACATTGAATTTTTTAATATTCTTTTAGAACTTTAAGTTTTTTTTTTATATAAATTTATTTATGTTAGAAGTAAAAATTCATTAACTTCTTAGAAAATAATTGAAATCGCCCTACCTAGTGTTCCATAATGAGAAAGTTGTGCAAGTAAGTTTAAGATATTTTATTATATGGTAATATGCTATTCAAATTGGTGTTAAGATGTCATCTAGAGCTTATTTCAATCCTCCTTGAATGACTTTGCCCCTATCCTGCTTTTCATTTCTTAAAAGTTTAAGAATATATTTGCTTTTGGTATTTAATGATTAGTTCTTTTGATGGTGATTTGGTTATCATCATGATTTGATCTTTTGTTGGTTATTTGGTATTATGACTATCCATGGGTATCTGAGGATCCAAACAAATATTTTTTTCCAGCAAGTAAAACCTCTAAGAAAGGGAAAAGAAAACTCAATAAAGTGTCAAGAAAATCAGCACTAACTATGATCAAAGAAGATGATGCCATCAACGAAGATGATAAACCTATAAAGATGCATTTTCTGTCTAAAACAGTGAAGGAATTAGGGCCTGATGATACCACTTGCCATCCCAATGAAGTGGTTGTTGAAAAATGCATGATCTCAAAAAAATTAAGGAGAAAAAGTAGAAAAACACAAGTGCCATGGGATGAAAGGTGCAAAAATGCTGAAAATCTAGTCCTAACAACAAAAGAAGAACCAAACGTTAGTGATATTGAATCTAATTTAGTTGGAGGCATTGTTATTTCCGAACCATGGAAAATTGAAACAGAGTGTATGTGGAATGTTTCAAATGACAATGATGATGCTAAATCTAATGATCTTCATAAAAGAAAAGGGAAAATGATTCAAGCTAATGTAGAGTCACATTCTTCATCCTTTTCTGAAGATGAGGAGTTGAGATTAGCATTACACAATTCGTTGATTTTTCAATATCCACTACAATTTGGGGAGGGTACCTCAAAGTCTTTTCTAGAGGGAACTAATTCAAGGCCCCAGTTCAATATTGAAGAAGGAATTAAGGAAAATTCATTGGAATATTTTGACATTCCAAACAATATCCAGGTAAATACTCTTAACTTAAAATACTCACTTTCTAAAATTATTTTTCTTAATGCATGTTTGAATTGATGATAGAATTGACAAAATTATGGTGATTTTACCAAATAAGCTCCCTAGTCATTCCAACATACACTTAATAAAAAGAATAAAGTTTTGAAATTTTCAATATGCAATTTACATGAATAACAAATGATGGACTTGAATTGGTTGTTGTAGGGGTAATTTCACCAAAATGATGTCCAATTTTTTTATATTCAAATATCAGTACCTTTTCTCTCTCAAATATATTTTACTAAATTTTGACTATCTATAATTTTATTATGTGAGTTGTAGCCCAACTTAAAATTTATAGACCTGACATTGTTCGTAACCATTAAATTGTTTTATTTCTCTAAATTTAGTTATGTTGATGTGATTCTAGCTAGTAATCATGCCAATAATCCTCATTTTACAAATACATTATTAATCAAGTGAGTGAATTTATTGTTTTGGTTTTACTCTCCAATTAATCTATTTTATCTATCATATGAAAAAATAACATGTGACAATTTTCACACATCAATTTTTATTATTTAGTTTTTCTAGATTAATTTACATAAACATAAAATCTTTATTGGTTATGTATGTGTTTTACATATATATTATCATATTTCATTCTTGTATCACTGGGTGTTGCACATAAAATAACGCAACACTGAAGTCTAATGCAAGTGGTTGTTGTGCAAACTCCATGAAGGCTTTAAATTTAAGAGTATCATATTCAATTTCTAGTGATAAAAAATATATTTCATTCTTGCAGGAAAATAGTGTGCCAACTAAAGAAAATGATTGTGGAGATGTCACACACTATGATGACGATGCACTCATGCATGAGATTGCAGATATCCTTGCAAATAAATTACCTTATAGTGTTGCAAATGAAAATGGTTTGATGGAAAATTCAATATGTTTAGAAGCAAATGGAGAAAAGGCGAAGTTTGAAAAGAGGAGTAGAAGTAAAAGAAGATAAAAAAATAAGAGGAATACCAAGAGGAGGAAATATGGAAAGGATTGAAATTAACATCCTCGTTGGTTGTTTAATGTGAAAATTAAAATTGAGGAAACAAGTTTGATGGTTGAAGTAATTTGGTATGCTCACTTTATTTATATTTTAAGAGAGAAGTGGTATAAGACAATGTTCAAGATGCTGGTACACAAATTGTTGTTGTGAGAGGTTTTACATTAATTGCAAAATACCGAAACATATTGATTCGTGGTGGAGATAATGAATTGGATTCTAAGGTCTGTTTAATTTCTTAAAATATTTATTATTATTGTTTGTATGTGATGGATGAAATTATATTTATTTATGATTTTTTTAATAATGATAAATTGAAGATCAAAGCTAACGAGAGAGGTCACGTTTTCAGAAACAAAAAGATAATATTTTGAATTTTTTCATAAACTATATCAATATTCAATCTATTTTCAGAATTCATTTTCAAAACCATTTAAAAAAATTAGAGTAAAATGACATCAAATAGAATAAAAAGCATCTGATGACTAAATTTGTCACGTGTACCAAACCGTTTTCAAGTAATAAAGTAGCAACTAAAATTGTGTCCACATAGATTGTAGTTTAAACTAGGAAACTAGCTAAACTTATTAAAACAATAAATTAAAAGCAAATAAAATGGGAGGAGTTTGCAAGTTTGATGTGACTGTGCAAAGTAGTTGAGTTTATTGTAGAAAATTAAATGGGGTTTAATTGCAGATATTAGTCGTAATTAGGATTTTTCGAATCCCCTCTATTTCCTTGTTGGATTAAGGATAAGAAATTATTAGTTATGAGAAAAAGGGTTTTATTTAGGTGGTGAGTTAGTGGGATTTTAACGTCCCTCCATATATCAAGTTGCTCCTGCTGATCACCCCGAGGTTATATGTGTGATATGTGGTAGAGGGTCATCAATCCTAACGTGTCTCGTATGCCTTCGTAGGGTTATTAATGTGGGGACTTACTCTCTCATAGGTAATTGAAACATAAAAAAAGTTGGTATTCCTAAAGTGTCATCTATAGGATTCACCTCCGCATATGAATCTTGCAATTAGAAGTTCACCACATACCATGACTTGTCCTTAGTAGATGAAATGATAGGTCTAAACCTATCTTAATAAAGGGACATAACAAAGTTTATAATGCATCGTTTGGTAAAGTCAACCCTAAATATCTTTTGCAGTTTCCTATTTCTATAATCAATCAGAGACTCTAGGTATGTCCCACTTCTTAGAATTCTTAAAAGCATTAAGATTGTTGCCTATACAAATCAAATAAATATCATAACATAACTGAATAAAATACTTGAATTAAATTGATCCAACAAACAAATAGATGTTCATCTTAGAACTCAAACCAATTAGAGTTTAGTTACTCATGGTAACTAAAAACAAATTACAAAAGAAATAAAACAAACTCTAAAAACAAATTTTGAGGAGAGATTCCCCCTTTGACACTCTTAAGGCTTTCCTTCCTCTTGAACCTCCAAGTTCTGAATGAGAACTTGCAACTGAATGCTCATGTATTTATAGGCATATTCCCATATGGGTTTGGGTTGAAAAACTGTGCTTTTTCTCCAAACTCGTAGAGAAAACATAACTGAAAGAAATGTTTTTATGGAACCGCACACGCCTCACGCGTGCAATATGAAAATAGTTCTTTCCAACACTGTTTCACACACCCGGGATGCGTTGCAGCACACCTGGGATGCATATCATCTCCGCATTGTTGTCTTTTTCTTCATCTTTTTGAGGGCTTTCTCCCTCCAAATTTGGCTTGGGACTTGGGAAAAAATTTCCCTAACTTTTAATACCTTTAGAGGCTTGTGGAATCTTCATTCCATGTTTTCCCAATTCTTCATGAGGTGTCTTGCTTTTCCGAATTACATTGTTTTTCTGAGATACATCAATAACACCTATGAATTGCTTGGTTTAGGGAAGAACTATAATTACATGACTCAATATGAAAACATTACAAAATATCTCAAATCATAACAAACTTATCTAAAAGTCCTCTCATTTGGGTCAAATCATTAATAAAATGACTGAAAAATATTCTGAAAATAACGTAAGATGACTTGTCATTACAACCCCAAACTTAAACCGTTATCTGTCCTCAAGTAAACGAAATAATTTGAAATACAAATTTGCATAAACTTTTTAGAGGACATTCCATTCTGAAAAGGTTGCTCAGATCATCATCCATTCCATTGCCAAGCTTGACCAACTTACCACTTCCTAGCAAGTGGGACATGCTCAGAGAAGATAATTCACTCTCTCAATAACACTCCTTTTCAAGATACATGTATGTACCTACTAAAGCCACAAGAGCTGGTCACAACATTTTTCCACTATAGTCTTCATATGAATGCACTTTGTTGAACTTGAAACAATTCTAAGCAAACATTCAAGATCATACTATTCACACACTTTGGAGGTTTTTCAGGGTTGTAGCGTGGTTTATGTTAAGTTGGGATATATTTCAGAAAATAGGCTAACAAAACAACTTGGAGTTAGACTATAACTCCAATTTATAGATTCCTAAATAATGATGCATTACCAACCTTCCTTCTTTGTACCAAAATAAGATGGGTATTAGTATAACTGTTTTTTTTTTTTGAGACTTTTTTTCAAATTTTTTGAAGAGATCAATTTGAGGCTCTTGATTTTCCTTTTTTTTGTGTGTGTCGCGTCATTTTTCGGAGGTCAAGCTATTTTATTAGCATAGACTCATTATTTTATTTCACGACTGAACTTTTCATTTTTTGAAAAGAAAGTGGAAAAAGGTTTAAATACCACATTTTTAAAGATTAAGGGTTTGAGGGTTAGTTATATTCAGGGAAGGTGTTAGCACCCTAAATATCCATAGTATCCTATGGGAACCTCTTGATTTTATTCAACTTTTGTGCTATAACTTGCTTGTTTAAAAATGGAATTTAAAGTAATAAAAAGAGACCTATTTATCTACATTTTTTTATTGATTTGGAAGGACTAGGTCCTTTGCCTACGTACCCGTGAGGGATCAAAACCTCGTAGTTCGGGGTAGAAATTATCGTTTGATTTGTTTGGTGTTTTTTATTAATTTTTGAAAAAGTTTTAAAATAAAAAGCCAAGTGGCAAATAAGAATTGATTTGTATTTTTTATATTGAAAGAAAAATAATTCAAAGTAGAATTAAAATTGATCTGAAATTTGATTAAGAAAGAAAATATAAAAAGGGATCACTTGATTTTGAATCAATGTTTATTATGAAAATATTTTTGTGATTTTTGTTATTTGAATGTTTTTGTTGTTTTCGAATAATAAATGAAAATTAAACTAACGGAGTAATAAAAATAAAAGCGCGTGGATTTTTGTAGTGACGTTGGATCACCACAAAATCCCGAACCTAATTTTTTTGCATTTTTTAACATATATAAAGCGGTAAAGAAATAAAAGAGGACACACACACACACTTTTCTCATTTATATTGTTTACATTGAACCTAGATACATTCTAATTGCTGGAAAATAAATGACGATAATTAAAATGCTAAATGATAATAGAAATAAAATGAAACGCAAAAAAATGCTAAAAAGTAAGAGAATAAAAGAAACTAAGAGAGAGGGACAACCGAAGGGACAAAAGTACCGAAGGGACAAAATTCCGAAGGAACTTTTTCGAAGGGACATAAAAAGAGGGAGAAGAAAAGAATAGCTCGTCAACACAAGTTAAATGAGGGAGAAGAGAGAAAAGTTCTTTGACAACTCAAGAGAACTTTTGGTCTGTGAAATTGTGAGGGATGAGGGCTCTATTTATAGGTGAGGAGGTTGATGAAAATGGAAAAATGGTTTTTGATGGACAATTATGGTGAATTTTGGAAAAGGAATGTTAAAGTTGACACTTGACTTGAAATTTTTTTGGACCTTGGACATATTTTTTTGTGACCTATTAAACATTGACACTATTATTTTTTGGACAATTAGTAAAAACTAAAGTAAAAGTGATTAAAGCAAAAGAAGAAAAATGACTAATTAAAAATAAAAATTAAAACTAAAATTAAAAATAAAAGAGAATTAATAAAAGATAAAAGTAAATAATAAAATAAAGATAAAGAGAGAAGAGGGTCCGAATCAGAACAAAAATGAGGTATTTTAAAATACCTCTCTGCCGAATTTTTCACTGAAAAGTCAGAGACTATTCAGGATCAAACAATGTATGAATGTAAGACCTTAGGTCAAAAATTGGGGTATGACAGTGTGTAAACCCATATTGGTTATGTTTTCTTTACACTTTTTTCCTTTTCATTTTCTTGATAACCAAGTTCTACTGATATGCCACCTGAAACTTAGAATGTTGCTAATTTCAAAGAGCAACCTGAAATTTAATTTCAAATCATACAAAAGAAATCAAACTCTAAGAGAAATCAAACAAATTACATTGAGGGTTCAAACTTGTGACATTATTCACCACTTGGTAACAACAAAAGAAATATTTTGAGGAGGTTCAAAGGGCTTAGCAAAGGATGATAATGATAATAATAATAATAATAATAATAATAATAATAATAATAATAATAATAATAAGGGTGACATGAAAAGGCTCTAGGTGCCAAACAAGTTCCTTGTGTGTAAAACAATATGATTGATAGTCCGTAGGGAACAAACACAAATCCGAGAAAAAAATGTCATTCAAACATGTAACACACATGTAGAGAGAATTTAGTAGAAGAGTGGAATATATTGGGCTCAAAGTCTCACCGGTTTATGCTATATAGAAAAGATGTGGTGATTTTGATGAGTATCTTCTGCAACAATCCCCAATAGTTATCGTACTCTTGCACTTCAGAGGTAAGCTAACTTGCATTCTTTCGGAATGGTTTGAAACAACTTTCTGAGTCTAAAACAATTTAATTTTTTATATTTTTTTTTTGAAATGGAAAGGTTATGTAAGTTATGCAAAATTTAACCCGCTTAGCGAGGCTGACAATCCAAAACAAGACTATGCAGCTCGCTTAGCGATGTCACCAGGTGGCCATGCAATAGTCAGCTCTTCTAGCCACCCTTCAGCTCGCTTAGCCACGGTGACAGAACAACAAAATCAGTGAAAATCAATGTTTTTAGCCATTTGATAAATACCCATTCGTCCAGAAACAATTATGCAGTTCCGGAAAGTTTAAATTCATGTAAAATTAAAGTTGTAAACAAAGATTAACATAATTTGATTTGTATTAACACTTGGGGTAACTAAATTCAATGATAACCTAAAATTATCAAGTTTTCTCACACAATCACATACCTAAAGGGAATTCTAATCTATAGGAACCCATCTAATGATTCTGGACACTTTCAAAAGCTCCAGCTCCAATTCTACACACCCAAGCCACTACCTTGCTTCTTTCCTCCGCTTCTTGCTTCTATTCATCAAGATAAGTCATGATTAGCACTAAACCAAACATGCATGGAGTCTTTGTAGCTTTATAAAAAACAACTGAAATATGGTGGAGGTGTTGATATGGCTCGGCCAAGGAGGAGAAGAGGAAAAAGGAACCTGTTCTAGGGTTTGAATGTGATGAGGATCAAGAAAAAGACATTGCATGTTGATTCAATTAAGTTTGGAGCTGAATTGATGAATATTGGATGGGAGAGGGGTGAGAGCCGAGGGAATGAGTGAGAGGGAAAGGAGAAGTTTCAGTTTTGAGAGAGAGTGAAGTAGTGAAAATGAAAGAAGGATGAGGTTTTTGGCCTTTATATAATCTTATGCACCAACTACCAAATTGCCCTTTTCATTCACGATTAGCTCATACGCACTAAACTGATACAAATAACTGACAAAATTTTAAGCGGGATATTACCGAAAACACATATGGAAGCACTATGAATACAGAACACTGTATTCACAATGCTTTCAAGTACTGTGTCGTGTGACACCCTAAACCCCGAATGATATATTTAAAGTTTATATATAAATAAGATAGTATAAGGAGGGTAAAAATACCAGCTTAAAAAAGCTTTTCAAAGAATAGCCATCCCTTACGGGAATCGAACCCGTGTCTTCGACATGAAAAGACGATGTCCTAACCACTGGACGAAAGGGACCAAAAAGCCATTCTTCATATACCTCAGTTCCAAGAATAGAAGTGGTTCGTTTTGTTTCTATACGCAATTCAAGGGATATCAGGATCCATTAACATAATTTTCAATTGAATATTTGAAATTTCATTACAATAAATTTTGGCTTAATGGCAAACATTAAAGAACCACGAAGTTTTATAAATTTATTTACAAATACTCACATAAAATGCAATAAATTCATCCTAACATGATGTCAGCTATCAGAGCCGACAATGTCCCAAAGATAAACGGCGAACAAAAAATTAAAGTCTTCAAAAAAGGTTTCACTTTATTCAAAGACAATTAAACACAACCCGAAATAACTGCAATGTCACAAACGCAGGGCCAAACCAGACAAACACAAACAATGAAGAGGGTGAGTTCAGACATGGCAACAAAACCCGCCCCCGCCTAGACTCGGCCACCCCGCCCCGAATTTAACGGGGAAAAGCCGATTTATCATTAGGGCGGGAGTGGGTGTTCAATTTTTACTCCCAATATGGTTTGGGGACGGGTGCATGAAAGCGGGGGCAGGAACGGGGATGCTTAAACCTGCCCCCGACCCGACCCGTTGACATGCCTAGACGAGTTTAGAAAACATGTAATAATATAAAATAATTAAGAACACACAAAACTATCAAGGAAACACCATATCAAATCACATTTATTATGTCACAATAAGCATAAGTAACAATAATAAGAACTCACAGGAGCCTAACAAGTCAAGTCACAATTAAAGAATTATATGCATACTTCAAGAATATAAACTTATTTCTCTCCTAGTTACTGTTTTACTCTAAAGTACTCAATTAGAACATCATGATACTATGTCACCAACAACACTGACAACGACTTTAGAACTTGACGCCGCTCTACAAATGATGATGCTTCTCTCATGTGCTATTGCACTACAGATTTTTTGATCCAATATAGGTGTACTTATCTCTTTATGATATTGCACTGTGTAGTACTTCTCTCTAGTGATATTATACCAAACCCCATAACATAATTCTAGGTGTGCTTCACATATTAACAAACCAATACTTTGAATAAAATACATGATATAATGTTGTGTCAATTATCCAGCTATAATTCACCATTTTAGAATGTTAAAAAGCAGAAAAAATGTTACCTCCTGCTTGTCTATAACTGGTGCTTGCCACTGCTTTTGTAGAATTTGCAACACATGAACACAGTACTTGAAAATTACACTGAGGCGTAGGTCGATATTGTTCCAATTCTTCCCAAAGATGACGCAATTCACTGAAATATTCAGTAATTATCCGATTACCTTGCTTCAGGTTTGCAATATCACATTGAAGTCGAGAGATGTGAGTTTGATTTCCTCGCATATACCGATCCTTTGAGATTGTTCCACACATCAATCTCGTTCTCAATGAACGCTATGCTTTCTGCAACTGACGGAGTGGTTGAGTTCACGATCCAAGAATGCACTAGATTGTTGCATCTCTCCCACACAGAAAAATTGAGATCATCCTCTTTCGGAATTTGCATCGATCCATCGACGAATTTGAATTTGCTCTTAGTTGCTAATGCTCGACGCATCTTCAACGCCCAGTCATGGTAATTGTCTCCAGATAACAGTGGCGTAACACACACCGTCGTAGGGTTTTTCGACGGATGAACATAGTAGGGATCAAGAGTATCTTGATTGTTATTGTTACTGTTATAATTGTTTCTCACCATTTCAATTCAGTTGAGAGAAAACACAGTCAAATTTCTTGGAAAAAGATGTTGTTGATATTCCCTCTTCTCAACACCAAATATAGCAAAGTTGCTCTCTCATTAGGTGATATGTTGAAAGAGTTTCTAGACTCAATTGTACGTGCTTCTAGCTGATTCAGCAGGCCGTAGGTCAACCCGAGCATTTATTTGGAAGCCTTTATTATTGGTAAGATTGCAAGATTCCAGTGATCTTTCTTCATATTCCTCAGGAACATTGTTAAGACATAGGTGAGGCAAGCTTCCGTTGCTCTTAACTTCTTCTCAGAAGGGACTCTTCCAAGAAAATATGGTTCTTCTCCGCACTATAGACCAGACCACTCTAGACTCACTTCCACCTACTAGCTAGTCCTCCTTAATTGACTATCTTGTTGCACTATTCTTATAATTTATCCTTTGGTCACTACACACAATGATAAATCACTCTATGTAGTTAATATTGTTTATTATTAATTATTTAAATTTCTCATAATTTATATCAAACATTATTTTAACTTTTTTGACATACAAAGACTTACCATATAAAATTTATAGCGTTGCATTTTTATCATTTAAAGCCCTTGTTGTTAGCTTAAAATAAGATTTACAAAGTTTCAACTCTCAAGACACTCTACAAAAGGGTGAAGGTATTGTTTGGGGACTCCCTTGTAGGAGAAGTTACCGAAATTTTTTATGTTCACAAGACAATTAATTAGTTCTCTATATTTTTTTTTGTCTAGTAATCTACTAGCTAGAATTTTCCTATAAAGGTGAATAAATGGGGAATTTATGATTCTAACTTCGACCTCTACATATTCCAGTGCACTGTCTCTACCAACTGCATTGTGAACTCTAGTAATTATAAAATTTTTATTTTGAGGGAATATTCAATCGTAGAAGTTAGTTTTTCTCGGTATATGCACTTCAAAAATTGAATTTTGCAACACATATGTGCCAGTATTTTAGAAAAAAGATTTTTGAATAAAAATGATATAAATTTATAATTTTGGAACACATATGTATGTGTAATTTTAAGAAAATTAAATAAAATAGTTTTTATAGAATATTTTAAAAATGAGTATTTTTTGCAAAAGAGGTGTGCAAAATAGTAGCTTATAAGAAAAATAGGGAGGTGCTAAAACAAACTTTGTTTAATTTAGGTCAATTATATGTTGTTTAACATGGTTTGGGTTTAGACACTCAAGATCAGCCCATTCTTCAATCTATACATTTGCTCAATACCATATAAAGTATATTAGTGTTTCTACCATTGAGACTGCAATAGCTTTTCTATAGCGGCGGAAGAGAAAACCTAGATAAACACTGAATACAATTAAATTTTGTTCAAACCTAATCACATCAAGAAGGAGAATCAGGTATACAATTTTAGTACAAATCAATTCAATTTTGTTTTTCATGTCAATCATGAATCAATTATATCGTGACATAAACACATTTATTTATTCTTGAGAAATTGCAATGTTTTCTTTGTTTAAATGGTAGATGAAAGAATGAGACATGTCTAGAAATAGATGATCTATTTTGTTAATCATGCCAAAAGACAAAAGTTGTCTATTTCCCCTATTTTTAAGCTTTACCACAACTTTGTGTTATATTGGTATGCACTATGGACTTTTAAATGAGTTTTTCTAAGTAGAGGGATAATCACAAATTTATTTATAGATATGAGAATTAAACCATCAATTTCAATTCAGGGAGCTTTAAATTCAAACTCATATGCCCACACATTAAGGATTTAGGCTTTTCTTAAGAGTTTCCGGGTTACCAATTATTCAAATTTAAGATGGCACTGACTAACTTTAAGATGATAACATTATCATACTTAACTTAAATTTGGCTATTCGAGCAACTTAAATGGTTCCATGATCATTAAATTAGATATTAATGTAGTGTATTTTATTTGTATAATTTTTATTGTGTTGTTCAATTTGTGTGCAACTAGTAAATTGGGCTTTTCAGGGATTAATTGTTGAAAATTTAATTTAATTTTTTTGGAAATTTTGTTGTTTCATTTTTTTTATTTAAATATCTTTTGTTTAATGTTACTTAGTTCACCAATTAATGATTTACAAGTAGAGCCAATGACATTTGCTTTCTGGTGTTGTTGATAAGTCGAACCCTTAATAGTCAATAGTCAATTGAGGTATATTAAGATTATTGACTAAATTTTCAATTTTTTCATTACCAGTCAAGTATTCATTAGATATAAAGAAGGAATTGTACATTTTTACATGGAGGAGTGATTCTTGTTATAATAGATTCTTGTACAACCTTATTTATACGTGTTCATTGATGTTCAAAGGATAGTCATTCTTTTGAGTTTATTTTTAACTTTGTGTCACTGGAAAGAGAAAATCAGATTCGCTACAACTAGATTTATGGTGCATCTAAGTTTAGACTGTTAGATTAAGAGAGATAAATTTTATCTATTTTTATCTATATTAATCTAATGGTCTACAATCGGTTGGTCGGTATTTGACTGTGGATGGTCCGAACAATTAAATACAATGTTTTCTTAACATATTATTATCGTATCTTGTTGATATTGTCCTATCACTTATGTTTGTGTTTATATATACTAATGGTTTGTTTTGTCCATGAAGAAAGACAAGGATAGGTACTGAAAGTAATTTTTATGTTACATACAAGAAGGGCGTGTAAATAAAAAAAATGTGGTTCATAAAAAAATTGTTTGACTGCTCCTATCCTTAATGGTTCTTTTGTTTGATTACTTCTCTTTGTAGGCAGCTTACCGTATTTCAAGTAGTGATCCCATCTTGACAACATATGGCTCTATCAAGTCTCCTTTGTGTGTGATGTCTCCCTCTTCTTCCATTGGCCCAGGTAAAAGTAGCACCCTTAGTTGGAAGATGAATAAGATTGTTGACATTTGTCCAGTTTTCAAAATCTTGCATAGCTACTCTAGATGTCCCATACATGCTTTTTTTTTTTCATGAGAACCAAGAATGGTGTTAAAATCACCTAAGAAGCACCAATGTAAAAATATGCTGCTTATTAGGTATATTGTTTGATTGTTTAGGTTTTTTTTTTCTAGCTTTGAAATTAGCTTGGAAAATCTTTATCTTTATATGGGATCATCAAATGTTCTATCACCATTAGATTGTCTATGTTACATACAAGAAGGTCGTGCAAATAAAAAAGTGTGGTTCACCAAAAATCTGTTTGACTGCTCCTATCCTTACTGGTTCTTTTGTTTGATTGCTTCTCTTTGTAGGCAGCTTACCGTATTTCAAGTAGTGATCCAATCTTGACAACATATGGCTCTATCAAGTCTCCTTTGTGTGTGATGTCTCCCTCTTCTTCCTTTGGCCCAGGTAAAAGCAGCACCCTTAGTTGGAAGATGAATAAGATTATTGATATTTGCCTGGTTTTGAAAATCTTGCATAGCAACTCTAGATGTCCTATACATGCTTCTTTGTTCATGAGCACATGCTTCTTAGTTCATGAGCACCAAGAATGGTGTTAAAATCTCCTAAGAAGCACCAATGTAAAAATATGCTGCTTACTATGTATATTGCTTGATTTTTTATATTTTTTTTTCTAGCAATGAAATTAGCTTTGAAAATCTTTATCTTAATCATGGAGCATCAAATGTTCTATCACCTTTAGATCGTCTATGTTACACACAAGAAGGGCGTGCAAATAAAAGAATGTGGATTTAATTCAATCAAAAAATAGATTAACTTTTAAAAAAAAAAAAAAGATTAACTTGTAGTATGGTAGCAACTTTTAATATATTACAAATATTTGTATTAATTTCAAAGATTCCAAATTTCAACTAAAAACTAATTTTTTTTTATGTTTTTTTTTTGTAGTATAGGTTGTGAAGGAAATGCAATTTTCAACATTAAACCTAATAGAAATCATATTATTCCGTGGATAAGAGTAGTCCTCCTAAGACAGCTAACATATATAAATCAATTTCAGCATGTGACAACTCCAAAAAAGGGTAGAGAAAGTTCTATAGAGTGTAAATAAAAATATGACCAACTACAATTGAAGAAGAACATGCGATCAATGAAGATGACAAACCAGGAAAACCACTCTTAGCTGACATAAAGAAGATGTTGTATAAAATAGGTGGCAGCTCGAATTTGCATGAGAGTTGGATCAATAAAGGTGCACACTCTCCTATCGTTGAGATTTATTCGACACTATTTTTTAATTTAATCTGATATTTAATAATTTGATGTCGATTTATATTTTATACTTAATTATTTTTAAATGAATTTAAATTTTGAATTAATTTTATCTTAATATTCATGGATATCAAATACAAATCTCAAAATTAATTCTTGACAAGAAGAAAATGAGGTTTCAAACATAGCTGTAGATTCAAAACCTATTGAAAAAGTATAAAATAGTGGATGATTATGTGTTAGAAACAAAATACTTATTTAACCCTTATTCATTTTTAAGATATTATATGTCATATTTTGCATCAAAACTATGATTTTATCGCATATTTATAATATAAATTTGGGTTAATTAAGTAAATGGTCTCTATAAATACTATGGATTTCATTTTTAGTCCTTACAACAAAAAAAAAGTCACATTTTAATCCTTGTAAAATTTCCCGTAAGCATATTTAGTTCTTGTTAATTTTTTCATCAGTATTTTTAGTCCTTGTAAAAACTTTCTATAAACATTTTTAGTCTAAAGGAAAACGTTACAAAGACTAAAAAGTTTAATTTTTTTTAGAGGGATTAAAAATGAAATTATGAATATTGATAGGGACCATTATCTTAGTTAACACTATTAATGTCAAAATAATTTTTCATAAATTGTAATTTGGGTATTCAAACATTAATTTTCACATAAAACAACCAACAAAATATTAATTTTATATGACAGCCATGGGTAGAGGTTACCAAACCAAATATATTTAACTATCAACTCGTTTCTTCGAAATTAATTTTACATAAAATAAACAACGAGTGTATTAATTTCAATCCTTCCCTATTTCTTTCCCTTAGGATTCCTCTTCTTTTTTGATCTACCTTTACTTGTGCCCCTTCCCATCAAATCGTTTTCATTTTCATCTTCATGTGTGAGTACATCATCTACATCATGTGTTACATGCCCACATCCATTCTCTTTTATTGGCACGCTATTTTCCTGCAAGAATGAAATATATATTTGATCACTAGAAATCAAATTCAATAGTCCAGAAAAATTTATGAAGGTATGAGAGCTATCAAACAAATACTTTATTGAACAATTTTTAAATAAAATTGACAAATTCATTTCTCATAATATAGTTATTGTACAACACCTGATTAATTAAAGAAATCACAATTGATGAAATAAAATCAATATCACTGATGAACGACAAAAAGAATGACATCAAGGATGATGATGAAATCAAAATCATCATCAACAGTTGAAGCTAAATCAAGTTATTCAATGGCGTAGAGATTGCAGATCTATATTAGTAAAAATTATTAAAAAAAACATAGACAAATGAAAATAATAAAAACAATAAATAATAATATCCAACAAAGAAATAAAAGTGCAGAACTTACATATACCTATAGTTAATCCAAGCTCACGGCACTGGTCGGGAAAATGTAGGGGATGGAGGGTTCTAGGGAAAGGGAAGAGAGTGGCAGCGTCTAGGGTTGTAGTTTGAAACTCTATAAAAGTTGAGATGCAACAAGTTTGGTTTTATATGACTTGGAGAAAACTTAGACACAGTTTCATATGTCCTATTTATACTATTAGCCAATCTAAATGTAACACATAGATTTTTTAATTCAAAAACTCATAAATAGGTTAACGCTGAATATGCAAGTGGTGGAGTTTCATTGATAGTTTCTGGTGTCAACAGTGCATTAAGCATGTATGTGTTTTGCGTAATAGTATATACATGACATATGAAATTTTGTCTAAGTTTTCTCCAACTCTTATAAACACCCACCTTGTTGCATCTCAACTTTCATAGGATTTCAAAGTACAACTCTAGCAGCTGCCCCTCTCTACCTTTTCCCTAGAACCCGTCGTTCCCTACATTTTCCCGACTGGTGCCGTGAGCTTGGATTAACTATTGGTATATGTAGATTCTGCACTTTTATTTCTCTGTTGGATCTTATTATCATCTGTTGCATTTATTCATTTTATTTGTCTTTGTTCTTTTAGGTTTTGCTAATCTAGATCTGCAATCTCTACACCAAGGTAACAACTTGATTCAACTGCTGATGATTAAAGATGATTTTTATTTCATCATCATCCACAATACCATTCTTTTGGTCACTTATCAATGATAATCTCTACAAAACCAGTGATAAAATTTGTAAATTCATTCTTCGTAAAATAATTGTTGTACCTCACTTGACTAATAAAAAGAAATCACACTTGATGAAATAAATCATAAGTGATAATGATTTTATTTCATCACTTATGATTTCTTTTTATTAATCAAAAGTGAGCTATAATTATTATATTACAAGGAATGAATTTACAAATTTTATTTAGAAAATATTGGGTAAAATATTTGTTTAATAGCATTGATACCTTCATACATTTTTTTTTCGAACTATTGAATTTGATTTTTTGCTAGTGATAAAATATGTATTCTTGCAGGGAAATAGTGGGCCAATAAAAAAGGAATAGGTGTGGGGATTTAACACATTATGTAGATGATGCACTCATGATGTGTGAAGATGAAAATGGTTTGATGGGAAGGAGGAGAAGTAAAAGTAGATAAAAGTAGTCCAGGAATCCCAAGAGAAGAAAATAGGAAGGGATTGCAATTAATATCCTAGTTGTTTGTTTTAAGTGATAATTAAATTTGAAGAAAAGAGATATATAGCTGAGATATTTGGTTTGAAAACATGAATGAGGAGAGTTATGCACACTCTTTCTAACATTCTCTCTAACACCCACTCTTTTATTGGGTGAAATCCATGTTTTACCACATATTGAAAACGAATAGTAAAGTGGTGAGACCCACATGAGTTTCACATAATTGGAGAATGAATGCTAGAAAGAGAGTGTTCTTAGCATTTCTCAACATTAATTTTATATTACAACTACTGGTCGAAGTAAAAGTAAATCAAAATAGAAGAGGAATCTCAGGAGAAAGAAATAGGATTGCAGATATCCTTGCAAACAAATTACCTTATAGGGTTGAAAATGAAAATGGTTTCATGGGAAATTCAATATGTTTAGAAGCAAATGGAGAAAAGGCAAAGTTTGAAAAGAGGAGCAGAAGTAAAAAAAAATCAAAAAATAAGAGGAATACCAAGAGGAGGAAATATGGAAAGGATTGAAATTAACATCATCGTTGATTGTTTAATGTTAAAATGAAAATTGAGGAAACAAGTTTGATAGTTGAAGTAATTTTGTATGCTCACTTTATTTCTATTTTAAGAGAGAAGTAGTATAAGACAATGTTCAAGATGCTGGTATAAAAATTGTTGTTGTGAGATGTTTTACATTAATTGCAAAATACCGAAACATATTGATTCGTTGCGGAGATAATGAATTAGACCAGTTAGGATTCTAAGGTATGTTTACTTTCTAAATTTTTTTATTATTACTGTTTGTATGTGATGGATGAAATTCTATTTATTTATGATTTTTGTAATAATGATAATTTGAAGATCAAAGCTAGCGAGAGAGGTCACGTTTTCAGAAACACAAATATAATATTTTGAATTTTTTCATAAACTATATCAATATTCAATCTATTTTCAGAATTCATTTTCAAAATCATTTATAATATCTGTTTGTAATGTTTTTCTTTTTTGATAAATTAAGAGTATAATGAAATCAAATAGAATAAAAGGCATCTGATGACTAAATTTGCCATGTGCACCAAACCGTTTTCAAGTAATAAAGTAGTAAGTAAAATTGTGTCCACAAAGATTGTAGTTTAAACTAGGAAATTAGCTAAACTTATTAAAACAATAAATTAAAAGCAAATAAAATGGGAGGAGTTTGCAAGTTTGACGTGACTGTGCAAAGTAGTTGAGTTTATTGCAGAATATTAAATGGGGTTTCATTGCACATTTTAGTCATGGTTAGGATTTTTCGAATCCCCTCTATTTCCTTGTTGGATTAAGGATAAAAAATTATTAGTTATGAGACAAAGAGTTCTATTTAGGTGGCGAGTTAGTGGGATTTTAACGTCTCTCTAGATGTCAAGTTTCTCCCGCTGGTCACCCTAAGGTTATATGTGTGATACGTGATACATGGTCATCAATCCTAACTTGTCTCGTATGCCTTTTTAGGATTATTAATGTGGGGACTTACTCTCTCATAGGTAATTGAAACACAAACAAAGTTGGTGGTATTCCTAAATTGTCATCTAAAGGACCCATCTCCGCACATCAATCTTACAAGTTCACCACATACCATGACTTGTCCTTAAATGATAGGTCTAAACCTATCTTGTTAAAGGGACATAATAAAATAAAGTTTTTTGAATATCATTGTTATAAATTTTTAATGCAACGTTTGGTAAAGTTGACCATAAATATCTTTAGCAACCTCCTATTTCTATGATCAGTCAGAGACTCTACGTATGTCCCACTTCTTAGAATTCGTAAAATCATTAAGATCATTGCATATAAAAATCAAATAAATCTCATAACATAACTGAATAAAATACTCAAATTAAATTGATCTAACAAACAAATAGAGGTTGTGTAACGCCCACACTAAACACATCTAGAAAGTTTAGCATGTGCATTATCTATCTGAAACAAATAGGGATTGGGATGAGACATAATGTTTCAGTGAGTTCTACCTAATCCTAGGCTATAGGTAACCTCGAGGGAAACCTAGGGTCACCATGTGTCTACAATACAACCTGTCAGTTGCTTACCTAGACGGTCGTGCATACTAGATCCATCATAGGTTCTTCGTATCTTAGCTCATAAGTCTTGTATTGTACTCTACATGTCATGGCGGTCAAGGGAATCTAGGACCGCTATGTCGAGATACGATAAACGCATCAAGACCTAAACATAAGTCATTCATGACATGTTTCTAAACTGGACGATCGGGGAGTTACTAAAACCGTCGATAGTATACCTTCATGACTTGTTCTATTTCATAAGCTTGTTCTTATCTCAAAACATATCGTAATCAAATTCATATTCATTCTTTATGTTAGAAGTTAGCGTGTAGCAAACAACATTATCTGAGTTGATTTTACGGAGTGTATCGGTTGGAGTAACCCCGAGTACAATCCCATACATGACCGATGAAAACCTAGCTAACGTACATCGGACTCCCTCAGTGTCGTGTGGGCCTACCTTGCGGAGCGTGTCCCGTTCCTCTAACGTGAACCTCTTGTATCCCCCTGGCGTGGATAGCAAGAGACACGACACCTACATCTTGCTTATAGTCTTGGTTGTACATAGAGGACTTATACTTAATCTTACTTGAATGATTACCACGAGTCCGTAACCTACTCGTATGGCGGTGAATCATTACATGTTCATTCTTATTCATGCATAACTTATACCTAATGTGCTTAGGTTACATACTAGCATAGTTATTCCCGACTATCTAAGTCGACGCTCTACATATTTCCCAATACTTAGAGACTAGCTTGCTACCCGGTCTTAAATCATATCATATACTCTCGTGTGCCATGCCTTACTAAATAAATTAATACTTGCTTCTTTTCCAAGAAAGCCTTTTAAAAGAAACATTGAAAATCATTAGGATTGCAAGCATTAACATTATTTAGCAAGCATGGCATAAAAGGGGACTAATTTCATAATCATAAAAACCTTGAATAAGTATGTCTTCTCACATAATCAAACACATAAACCCAAGGGTGGGAACTAACTAAAGAAGTCACCCCAAACATTCTCCGAAGCTTGTACATAGTTCCGTCTGAACTCAAACTCCATTTATGCACCTCCTCGCTAGACGATGCTTCATGCTTACTTCAGCGAGTTGTCGCATGTGAACCCCGATTCTGCTCAAATCCTACATCAGGTCCTTTACTTCAATGTGTCTCCAGACCTCAATTCTGAACCTAACTTAGCGAAACTGACGTCAAAACGTTGGGAATCACATTAGCTATCCGTAGCCACAACAACCGCTTGATTCCGAATCACAGTAAGAGAGTTCTTGCCGTTTCGGTGGAGCCCTGTTCCAAAATCCGTAACCAGAATCCAGAAGAAATTACCAAACTTTAAACATGTTTTCCGAACTCATTTTTAATCCGAATCATACGAAATTTATGTCTAAACTGAAGAGAATTGAATGGAGAATCTAAAACTTCAACAATTACACAAGTCTGAGGTACCCAGCAACAGAAGTAACTCGATTACACCAGTACTGTCATGAATTTTTACTCATGTTTCAAAGGTTCAAGCATAATCTCTTTTAACCATAACAACTCAACCATAAATAGCTTAATTCTCACAACAATTCCAGCACCAACAGAAACAATGTTAAGCTATAAATTAACATTCTTAAAACAGCTTATTTTTATTACCTTATACATTTTCAAGCAAAACCCAAAATCACAATCTTAAACTTCCAATCCTACACACCCAAGCTCCAATCTTGATTCTTTCTTCCACTTCTTGCTTCTAATTACCAATTGAAACCATAAACAAACTTCAAAACACACATGCAGAACTTTGCTTAACTTATCTTGCAAGAACTCACAAAATGGAAAGTAGAAGGATGGCCGGTTAAGGAGAGGGAAAGGTGAAGTTCAAGCTTGCATTACATTCTTATTGTCACCATAAACTTACACTTAGCTTGCATGTTAATTCTCATTGGAAAATTGGTAACAATTTGAGGATTGAGTGTGAAAGGGGAGTGGGCCGAGAGTAGAGAAGAGAAAGAAGGAAAGGAGTTCAGCTGGTGTGTTAGACAAATGAAAGGAAAATGAGTGAAAGTAAGACTTGTCCTATTTATGTATACATGTGAAAATTACTTTATTGCCCTTTTCAAAATGTTCTCCTCATACTCATTTAACTGACATTGTTGACTGCTAGTCAATTAAGCGGGATGTTACACTCTACCCCCCTTAAAAGAAATTTCGTCCTCGAAATTTAGATTAATACCTCCCATCTTTGGTTTCAGTCACATAAGGTCCGATCATACACAATCAAAAGGGTCTGAATGATACTTCTATCATCGAAAACATGTACATATCTTGACTAAATTCACATTTTATCGAATATGATCCTCTTAATTCTGAAAAATCTCTGAGATTCTTATCTTAGGTGTAACTTACAAGAAAACACGATCTTCATTTCCGAACATTAAGGCTTCTGCCTCTTACTTGTACCACTTATCTGACGACTCTGCGAAATTCTCGTCTTTCCTCAGAGTATTAGAAGATTTTTCGACTTCGTTTCGAATTTCATACAAAAGGATTCATGGGTATCTTATACAAACTTGACACGAAGAAACAAAATCACTACGCCAATATTCTGACAATCATGATTAAAACCCATCATTCACATATTCTTGCAATTCTTAACTTAGACCATTTACACTTGAATACCTTAGCGAAGTTCTGAACATCTCACACAATTCCTTCAACAAACACTGTTATTTCCTGGTTAACCTTAACTTCTCAAAGGATCCAATCATAGAGTGGTTCACCCTAAAACGGTCACTCCAAAACCATACCACAAGGCTTAGCACACTATCCGGGAAAAACTTGTACATCTCCATACTCTCAAGTGTCATGTCTTGTTTACTGATAACAATACTTGCCCGATGTGTTTCTTTCGAGAAAACTTTAAATATTAGCACATGGGTCCTTGGAATGAAAAGGTACTTAGTTTTAAAGAGGCATCGTGAAACTGAGCCCATGACGGTACTTCAGAACCATAGGACGAGTCAATACATTTTGAAAAAGTTGTGCGACTCGCCCCAAGCTCGCCAATGGCGAATTGGCTCTGGAGTTTGCACACCTTAAGTGAGTTTACTCGTTTATGGCATGTTCCATCAGTTTCAGAAATGCGACAATCATGTTTTAACATAAATTTTCATTCCAAATTCCCTAGTGCATATCTTACCTCTGAGAGTCATAAAAGTCATGGTTCAACAATATTATGGCAAGTATCATTATCTCTTGACAAGCATGGCATAAGAGGGCATGAATCACATTGTGCATAATTCAAGAATCTTGTCATTCTTTCATTGTAAAACTCTTAACTTCAAGATAAGTTCTTCCATCTTCCTCTTTATTCGGATACCAGTTATTACACTCGATGACTTGATTGTTACTCTGAGTCGTAAGACTTCTGAATCTTACATGCACCTCTTTTGTCTTAGTATATAACCCTTTCTTAACCGATTGACAACTCTTGCGAGTACTTGACTCCATCAACTACGCAACCCGATTACCACACTTGAGGTGACTCTGATCTTTGTCGACTTACTCAGATGAGGACACATCCATTATACTTCTACCATATCTTTCACTGACTATATAAGTCTCATTACTTTAAACTTGATGACCAGATTTCAATGTTCAAATATCAATATTCTATTTTAAATAGATATAAATTCATATATGTTAGTTTTCCCACACTGTAAATCTTTGGATCCGTCATAGTTCATAACCGTCAAATAGTGTTATTTCTTCGTATGTGATTCTAGCTAGTAACCATGCCTATTTTGTTCAGGCAGCTACTAACCATGCCTATAATTTTCACTTTACTAATGTCAATATGTATAGATATATCTGTGATTTTTTTTATGTCTCCAGACAATCTATTTTAATAACATGCGACAAAAATTTTCACTTCAATTTTAACTATTTTGGTTTTCAAACTCCTTAGCATGAGTATGAAATCTATATTAGTTAGATATACAACATAATATATGGATCTAGCATAAGCGGTTGATGCGCTATATGTGTGAGTGTTGAAAATATCAAAGATATTGAGTTTGATTTTCACTTATAAAAAATATGTTTCTTTCTTGCAGGAAAATAAGGTGCCCTCAAATGAGGAGCGTGGGGGTGACGTAGATAATATAGCCATGCCTGAGGTTACAAACATCGTTAAAGACAAACTACCGAGTGTGGGAAATGCAAATGGCTTGATTGGTCACTCTATAATTTTTCAAGCAACTCGTGGAATTGGGGAAGAAGAGGTTAAATTTGAAAAGCGGATAAGTAGAAAAAGTAGACCCCAAAAGAAGAGGGATCCCAAGAAAAGGAAATAGGGAATGATTTGAAATTTATATCCTTGTTTGTGTTTTTTGTGAAAATTAAATTGAGGAAACATGGCTGATGCTTGAAGATACTTGGTTTTGGAACTTCAATTTTATTTGAAGAGAGAAATGATATAAGACAATGTACAAGTAGATGGTAATAGAATTGTTGTCGTGAGAGGTTTACATTAATTTTTATTTTTGAAATATGGTTACAAAGATGAAGAATAGGATTGTTTTTAAATTTATGGTTGGATTATTTTAGTGAATAAATTTTGAATAAAAATGATATAAAGTTGTAATTTTGGAGCACATATGTACATGTAATTTTAAGAAAATAAATAAATATTTTGTATAAAATAAAATATTTTAAAATGAGCATTTTGGGTAAAACAAAGTGTGCGAAAGAGTAGCATATAAGAAAAACAGAGAGGTGCCAAAATAAATTCCATTTGATTTGGCTCAATTATATGTTGTTCAACATGGTATAGGTCTATACACTCAAGAACGGCCCATTTTTGAATCTATACATTTGCTCAATACCATATAGAGTATATATAGAGTATATTAGTGTTTCTACCACTGAGACTGCAATAGGTTTTCTATAGCGGCGGAAGAGAAAACCTAAATCAAAACTGAGTACAATTAAATTTTGTTCAAACCGAATCGCATCAAGCAGGAGAATCAGGTATACAATCTTAGTACAATTCATTTTTGTTTTCCAATTCAAACATAATTCAATTATATCGTGACATAAACAAATTCTTAGAAATTGCAATGTTTTCTTTGTTTAAATGGTAGATGAAAGAATGAGACATGTCTAGAAATAAGTGATGTATTTGTTAATCATGCCTGAAGATGAAAATTGTCTATTTTCTCTATTTTTAACCTTCAATTTGAATTCAGGGAGCTTTAAATTCAAACTCATATGCCTACATATTAGGGTTTTATGCTTGTTAGGATTTTTAGGGTTACCAGTTATTCAGATTTAAGATGGCACTGACTAACTTTAAGATGACAAGATTATCATACTTAACTAAAATTTGGCTATTCGAACATATTAAATGGTTCCATGATTATTAAATGGGCTATTAACGTAGTGTATTTCATTTGTATAATTTATATTTTGTTGTTCAATTTGTGTGCAACTAGTAGATTGGGCTTTTCAAGGATTAATTGTTGAAAATTTATATATTTTTAAAAAAAATTTGTGGTTTCATTTTTTATTTTAAATATCTTTGGTTTAATTTTAATTATTTGACCAATTAAGGAAGGATTTACAAGTAGAGCCAATGACATTTGCTTTACCGTGTTGTTGATAAGTCGAACTCTTAATAGTCGGTAGTTAATTGAGTTATGTTAAGATTATTGATTAAATTTTTAATTTTTAAATTACCGTTCAAGGATTCATTAGATACAAAGAAGGGATTGTACGTTTTTACATGGAGGAGTGGTTCTTGTTATAATAATATTTTGTACAACCTTACTTTTACATGTTCATTGTTGTTCATAGGATAGTCACTCTTTTGAGTTTAATGTTAACTTCATATCACTTAGAGAGAGAAAACTTGATTTGCTACCACTAGATTTATGGTGCATCGAAGTTTAGACCGTTAAATTAAGAGAGATAAATTTTATCTTTATTAATCTAATGGTCTACAGTTTATTGAACCGTAAATTTGAATGTGGATCATCTGAACAGCTTGATACAAAGTTTTCTTAAGATATTATCGCATCGTATTGGTATTTTTCTTTCATTTATGCTTGTATTTATATATACTAATCGTTTGTTTTGTCCATGAAGAAAGACAAGGATATATGTTGAAAATATTTTTTATGTTTACTCTAATTTGTAGTCATCAAGCTTATGGCATCCATTATCAAAATTGATTCAATCTGGATAGATTTTTCCCAATACGATTTCAAGGATCCACACCAATGTGAACCTTCAATTATCAAGTAAGTTTTCTTCCTTATTATCTCCTTACTTTAATCTAATTATCTAACATAAAATGTAGTTTATTAGTTTAGATTGCTTTATTCGGGTAGTTTCATTCAAGAAATGATAATTTTTTTGTTATTGTTTCGGATAAGATTAGATCAATATTGTTTTGGGCAAGAGGGGACTGGGTTTGGAATTTGACTTGGCTGAGACCCTTCTTTGCGTGGGAACAAGAACTGGATAAGGAACAGACGAGGTTGCTTAATGGGGTGGTGTTGTCTGATGGAGATGATTCTTAGGTTTAGAAGCATAGTGGGGATGGAGTTTATTCTGCTCATTCCACGTATATGGCTCTCTCGGGTCCCTGGTTAGTGGTGGGACCAGGGTTGCAGGATTTGTCAAGTGTTCTCCACTTAGTTTGGAAGAGTTGGTCTCCCTCCAAAGTCCAAGTTTTCTCATGGAAACTTCTCCTGGTTAAGATTCTTTTTACGCAAATCATACTAAGTGAAGGGTTGTGGTTAATCTAGAATCAATTATTTGTGGGGTGTGTGGGAGATTTAAGGAGTCAGTTGGTCACGTGTTTGTCACTTACAGGGTTGCATGCACAATGTGGTATAGGGTGTGTGGCTAGTTAGGCCAGGAATGGGTTTTACCGGGTAATTTGGTTCATTTGTTTCGGATTTTTGGGGTTTTAGTTGTGGGGAGGCATTATAGGCGAGGTTTTTTACTGGTCTGGCATGCAGATGTGTGGTCAATTTGGAAAGCCTGAAACAATTTGTACTTTTATACATGGTGGGTTTTTTTAGGTTGCGCATCTAGTAGATATGACTATTTTCCAAGGTTGGAAGTGGTTCTTTGGTAAGTTCCCCAAGCACACGTACGTGTTGCCTTTATGAGTGGCAGGAAGAGCCTATTATTTGGTGGGGACGATAGTGGGCAGTGTGGTGTTTCAAAGATGGACTCGGTCCGTGTCTTTTGGAGTTTGTGCGGTGCCTAGGTCATGGTAGTATTCTAGTCTATGGGTCGTTCTTGGCTCAAAGGCTTTCTTGATGTTGAGTTTGAGTATTATGGCTTGATTTTTGTTTTGTTTTCTTTTGTTTTTTGTGTGAGTGCTCTTGTTGGTCTGTGGTTTATTGTGTTTTTCCCTAGGTGTGTCGTTTTGTTGTATTGCCATTCAAAAATAACTATAGTGGTAGTGTTTTTTTTTTTTTTTTTAAGGGAGTGGTAGTGTGTTTAGAAAGTGACTAAAAAAACTTTAAGTAGTAGTGTGTTTAGAAAGTGACTAAATTTTTTTTAGTAGTGAACTAAACCTATAAAAAATAACTATAGTTATAAAGTTAGTGTTTATTATAGGTTAGTTCATGATTTTTTTAATTAGTGATATATTGGAAATAAATTATTGAAACAAATTCTCGCTTGGTCATATCTTATGTGTAACTTAACATCTTAACACATCTTTCATGGCTGGTTCAGTGATAATGTGTCGGAGAAGCAACTTCAACAAGATTGTCCATCACAAGAAGACTGTCCAAGTATCTTCAAGATCTATTCTATATAATGTGTTTACTATTTTACAATATTTGTAACTGGTTTTTAATTTTAATATTATTTTGTAGACAATGAAATCGTCTTGGAAAATGTTTGCAAGAATCAAATATCAAGTGTTCCATCACAAAAAATTACTCCAGGTAATAACTTCAAGATCACATGTATATATTTGTTTACTATATATCTTTTAGTACATGGCTTGATTTTTTATGTTTTCAATCAATGAAGAAGATGAACCTAAAAAGACCCGCTTGCTAGCTGACATTATCAATGACTTAGGTCCTGATGAGACAACATGTCATCTGAATGAAGAGGTAGTTCAAATAACCAAGACAACGAAAAGAACATGGAGCAGAGGTAGAAAATCTAAGTCGCATGTGGATGAATCGTGCAAACATGTTGAAAAGGTAGTTCAAAAAATAAGCACGGCAACGAAAAAAATAAGGAGCAAAGGTAGAAAATCTAAGTCGTGTGTGGATGAATCGTGCAAACATGTCGAAAAGGTAGTTCCAAAAATAAAGGAGGACCCAAAAGCAAATGTGGCAAGCATAAAAAAGGCTAACTCGGTGGGTGGTATTGTTATTTGTGAACCAAATCAAAGTGAAGCTGAGGGTAGGAAGAAATTTTTAATAAATAATAATGATGAAGAATCTAACGTTGATCATAAAGGAAAAGGGAATATGATTAAAACAAATGAGTTAGATTCTTCATCCTCTTCGGAAGAAGAAGACCTAGCATTTGCATCACATTCTAAACTCTTTCCATATGATGCACTACGATTTGGGGAAGGTGCCTCAAAGTTTTTTCAAGATGGAACCGATTTTAGGCGCCAACTCAATATTGGGGAAGGCATCGAAGAAAATGCTTTGGAAGATTTCCAAATCCCTCAAAACCATGTCCAAGTAAGTACTCTTAAATTAAAATACTCACATTTAAAATAATTACTTTTCTTAATGAATAGAATAAGTGAGCTCATGGTATAAAAATGAAATTTACATTGATAACCAACATACATTGCGGGGGAAATTGCTTCACCATGATGACCAGATTTCAATGTTCAAATATCAATATTCTATTTTAAATAGATATAAATTTATATATGTTAGTTTTCCCACACTGTAAATCTTTGGATCCGTCATAGTTCATAACCGTTAAATAGTGTTATTTATTCGTATGTGATTCTAGATAGTAACCATGCCTATTTTGCTCAACCAGCTACTAACCATGCCTATAATTTTCACTTTACTAATGTCAATATATATAGACATATCTGTGATTTTTTTTTTATGTCTCCAGACAATCTATTTTAATAACATGCAACAAAAATTTTCTTTTCAATTTTAACTATTTTGTATTTTAAACTCCTTAGCAAGAGTATGAAATCTATATTAGTTTGATATACAACATAATATATATTTCAAATTTTATCTAATTATTTAACTTATGAGAAATGCTAATCGGTGCCCCCGTGACACTGGTTAAGGATATGAAAAGGGAAATTATATAGTAGTTAATGCATTAAAATTGTGTAATTAATTTATAATAAAGTCAAAAACAGTTTCCTTTAATTGTAATAATTACCTTTTATCGTATACTTAACCAGTGTCCCGGAGGCACCGGTTAGCTGGACCCTTAACTTATTATCATCGTGGATCTAGCATAAGCGGTTGATGCACTGTATGTGTGAGTGTTGAAAATATCAGAGATATTGAGTTTGATTTTCACTTATAAAAAATATGTTTCTTTCTTGCAGGAAAATAAGGTGCCCTCAAATGAGGAGCGTGGGGGTGACGTAGATAATATAGCCATGCCTGAGGTTATAAATATCCTTAAAGACAAACTACCTAATGTGGGAAAGGCAAATGGCTTGATTGATCACTCTATAATTTTTCAAGCAACTCGTGGAATTGGGGAAGAAGAGGTTAAATTCGAAAAGCGGATAAGTAAAGAATGTAGACCCCAAAAGAAGAGGGATCCCAAGAAAAGGAAATAGGGAATGATTTGAAATTTATATCCTTGTTTGTGTTTTTTGTGAAAATTAAATTGAGGAAACATGGTTGATGCTTGAAGATACTTGGTTTTGGAACTTCAATTTTATTTGAAGAGAGAAATAATATAGGACAACGTACAAGTAGATGGTAATAGAATTGTTGTCGTGAGAGGTTTACATTAATTTTTATTTTTAAAATATGGTTACAAAGATGAAGAATAGGATTGTTTTTAAATTTATGGTTGGATTATTTTTTAACAATGTTCATTAGTATTTATTTATATTTGGATAGATTTTTATTTGAGAAAATTACGTCAACCTCTCCTAAGATCTTTTTATATAGAACTAACACCCACTCTAGTTTTTTCACAAGACACTCACACTCACTCACTCACTTTGACACTCTTAAAATTCTAGTCTTGTTTGGTGACAAAGAAATCTACATACCACCGAATTGCTACACCAAAAGACAAAATTTGTCTTTGCTAGCATTAATCCAAGCCCATTAAAATGAGACCAAACCATTTTTTGTTCCCTCAATGCACCAGAGAGGCTGATTAGTCTCCTCTCAAATCTTCGCAAACTCAATAATTTTACAAGTCCTTAGATGAAAACTTTAGACCCGCACCAAGCTTAATTGATAATTCCGGTACCTCTAATAGGGTTTTTTTTTTTTTGAGGGAACCTCTAATAGGATTATATTTTGTACCTTTTTAACTTCTAGCCTAGTTACAAAGTCTCTGTAGAATTATATTTTGTTCATACATTACACCAAAAAGATATGTATTGAGTTATCAAGAACCTTTTCTTTTACTACCTTGTTTTCAAAGTCACTTCTCCCCTTTCTTTTTTGTCCTTTATGAATGAGTGTTCTTAAGATCATAATCCCTTTTGAGATATAAATTCCCTTTAGAATTAAGAACTGTCTTAAGAGCATAGTCATTTTGATAATTTACATGATCCCTTCATGATAAAGATTGATTTACGACCATAGTCCCTTTCGTGATATAATGTCCCTTCAGAATTAAGAATGGTATTAAGAATATAGTCCATTTTGATATTTTCTTTCGTTGGAGAAGTTAGAGAGTAGAATGGTGGTATCATCTTATTTGAGTGGTCGATTTACCATAGTAGAGTGTTCATAGTATCACATTCAAGTCGTTTTAAGGTTAACTTCATGTAATAATAAGCTTATAAACATTTGTATTTTCTCTCTCTAAAAACTTTCTTTGATCTCTCTCTAGGAAAACACCACAAGTCCCTTACCCACCGTATCCAAATTGTAGTTTCCAAAATGTAGTGACCATCCTTGGTGGTGCGATGAGCGGCGTTGGCCCTCCCCACCACCATCAGTTCTATAGGTGTCTTCAGAAACAATAGTTCCGCCGCCGACACGGTCATCTCGGTTACATCTTTAGTCCCACTTTTCACTGTTCTTCGTTGCAGATCCGGTTTGAATCTCTCATGAATTCGGTTTTGCTAATGCTTTGTTGTTAGATCTGGACTTTGAAATCCTCCTTCATCAAATCCTCCATGAAAGAAACCTCTAACCCATTTATCAGCCGTGAGTTCTTTTGTGGTGTTGTTGTTATTTTATGTTGGTTGTCGTGTTTGAGAGGTAGTATGGGTTATGGAGGTTTTTGTGTTGGTTAAGCTTTGTGATAGCAGTAATACCGTAAACATGAACTACATGGCACAACTCATTGTTTGGCACAACACCCTAAATTACTTTTGTATTTGTTATGGTGGCGAGGAGGTTGTTAGGGTTGTGGTGGGGTGGTGGCTTGGTGGCAGGTTTGGTGTAAGGTGGTGATTTAGTTACACACACGCGCAATAGTTGTGGAAGCTTATAAACACTTATGATGGAGGTTCCATAACTACATGGGTTTGGACAGTTGCCAATCAGTTATTGGAGGCATACAAAATGCTTCTAAAGGTTTGTTGTTGGGTGGTGATGTGGTGGTGGTGATGTGTGATGCCGTTTTGTGTCCGTTTTCGGCGGCTGTAGGTGTGCCGACCGTTGGTGGGTGGTTTGTTTGGAGCGTATGCGGTGACGGGGTGGTTGGAAGTGGTGACGGACATGTGGTGTGGAGGGGGGATGTGTGGTGCCGATATGTGTGATTTGTGTCCGGCGACTGCAGGTGTAGCGACATCTCTTTCATTCATGATTAATCCTCCTTCAACGAACTTCAGATCATTTGTCGTCGTAAGGATCGTGGTGGTTGTTCGCACCGGTGGTCGTGGTTCTTCAGATTTTGCTTGTTTGGTGGCAAACCCCCCTGAGGTCATTGTGTGTTCGTTATTTTTTCTATTTCGCTGCTGTTTTCTGTTTGTGTGGTGGGGTTGAGGTGGTGGTGGTGATGCGTGGTGGTGGTGGTGTTTCGGTTGAGGTGATGGTGGTGGTTTTGTGTGGGGGATCGTGGGGCTGTCGTGGTGAGGTTTGGTTGGGTGATCTTGGTTTTTTGGGACTCGGTTTTGGTGAAGGAATGGTTTGCGGACGGGAGCTTTATTAGGGGGTGGCTTACGTTGTTTAGGTGAAGAGGTGGATGTTTGTCTGGAGTGATTTCTTTAGAGGCTGCCTCTGTTACTCGGGTCCTTGTTCGTCGCCACTAACTCTTGTTTGCATTTTTGTGGGTTTAAGGTGTTTAGGGTGTTGGGAGGATGCAGGTCCCTTTGTGTCGAGCCTTTTCCTTTTGATCTTTTTGTTGCTTGCACCATCGCTTATCATGATGTTTTGTCATACTTATTGTGTGCTGGTATTCCGGTGGGCCGGTTACTTTTGCTTCGATATCGGGAGTCGGTGCCTAGCTACAATTTTGTTTGGCGTGATTTGGTGTTTCTCTGGTGTACCGGAGGTGAGGGGTGCCCTCCTTTTTGGGCATATAGTCTGGTGGGCCGATCATTTTTGATTCGAGATCGGGAGTCAGTTCTTTGGCTCAAATTAGGTTTTGGGCTTTTTATGGTTTCTTTCGGTGGATCGGAGGTTGAGAGGTGGTGGAAGCTGAATGATCTTTCAGATATGAGCTTTGCGGAGGTGGCTCAACTTTGGTGTTCAGGACTGGGAGTTTTATTATGACGAGTGTTTTTCTAAGGGGGTGAGTAGTGACGATGGGTGGTTGGATATCGTTTTTACAGCGGTTGTTTTCGTGAAGGAGTCTGTTTTAGGTGGTGACTTGTATTTTGGTGGGTGTTGTCCTCAGGGGTGTTATTTAGGGTGTTTATTTTTGGGTGTTCCGCCTATATACAGCGCCTCTTGTTTGTAGTCTCATTTTCACTGGTCTCTATTCGTCTTGAGCAGGGATCTGGTTGTTTAATAAAATTTGTTGTTTAATTTTTTTTTTTAACTTCATGTGGTCTTAAGTAGTATCATATTAAAGGCATTGCTTTAAAAACCATATTGGATCAGACGATCAAACCGATACACTTGGGAAATGGATGGCTATCTGATTCAAGTTGCTTCATGGACCAGACATGCATGCAGGGCCGTTCCTATGAAATAGGAGGCTTGGTTCTATTTTTAAAATAGGCCCCAGTAAAATCAAAATGCAATTCTTTTTGTGTAGTTAAGCTTCATTAAAAAAATCAGAATCATAAGAACTTTTAAACATGGAACAAAACAAAATAAAATTAAGTGAAAGAGAGGTGAAATTTACCTAACGGTGTCGTTTGGAATGTCACTCCTACGTCGTAGGAAAGGGGAAAACGAATGGTTTATGCGAAAAAGAAATAATTGTTGTGATTCTTTCAATGAAATAGTTTTTCAAATTGACTGATTAAGTGATTATTCAAATT
>Ga0315914_1000304_pt1 | contig 55886 bp, 38 predicted proteins | sample MpolenodulesMG_FD_203920 | JGI IMG/M metagenome (GOLD analysis project Ga0315914, IMG submission 203920) | Medicago polymorpha root nodule microbial communities from Los Angeles, California, United States - elongated nodules | ecosystem: Host-associated > Plants > Roots > Nodule | place: USA...
ATCAAACATGGCAGGGCAGGCTGAAGTGAGAACAATCGAAAATTCACGTGAATGAAAAGAAACAATTCACGTGAATGAATAGGATTGCAGAATTTCCAAAGCAATTGTAAACCAAGCCAATTGATATCTTTAAAAGCAAGTGGCTTGTTGTTTGCATCAGAATGTTGAATCGGCGGCAGCACTAGGAAACCCTCCAGTAATTGATCACGAGAGACAAAATGTGAAGGGTGAATAAAGGCCTCTTTGAATTCCAATTGGAAAACACGTGAAGGCCACTTGAAATCAAATCATGCAAATGCTGTGAGCAATCAATCAAAGCAATGGAAAATCAATTGAGCCAAACGGCTGCACTCATGAAAAGGTAAAACCCCAGCAGAACGTTTTCTCACACTAAATAATCAACCCTTGATGTCATTAAAATAAAATAAGAATTTATATTATATTTTTTTGTTATATTGTTGGTGTCATTGAAATAGATAATCTTGTTTAATTTAGTTTGTTATAACTTGAAAGCAACATATATTTCTATTTTTAGTTTTAATCAAAATCAAAATATTATAAAAAAACATTGTTCATAATTTTCAAACGTTAGTGCAATAAAAAAACACCGTTCATGCATATCAATAATCAAGAACACCACCAACAAACCACGTGTATGACACACCGACAAATATATTCCTAATTTTTCGTGTATTAAATATAACTACTGGAGTCATGCATATCATATGATAAATAATATTTTATATGTTAGAAATACAAAATGAATAAAAATTAGGGTTAAATATGTTTTTTGCCCTTATAAAATCAGAAACTTTTAAGTTCAGTCCTTACTTAATTTTAATAGCTTTTTTAGTCCTTACAAAAAAATTACTTGTAATTTTTTTTGGAGGGAAATTACTTATAATTATAATCCCTGCTGAAACAAATTTTGTTTAATTATCCTTAAACTCTTAAATTTTTTAACGATATTTTTGTGACAAGTTTAAAACTTTTAAATTGTGTAATGTTCCATATTTGTTGGACAAATTATAAATTTTAGTAGTTACCCCTTTGGATTTAGATGAGGAACTTTATAAATATTAATCATTAATTTTGTAAACAACAAAATGGGTTGTTAATTAAATAAAGTGTTTGCTCAAAAATTAAATTAAATAAAGTGTTAAACTAAATAAAATAATTCAAAAAACAAAAAACAATATTTAATATAAAATTAAATAAGACAATATTTATGAAATTTATTAATATAAAATTATTAATAAATTACATTTTTTTATGAAATATTTAATATTTTTAAAATTAAAAAACTGTTATAAAATTTGAAAATATGATAATAGATAAGATATATTATTTTAAAGATATTTTTAGTGGATTGTTAATCAATTACTACAAAATTGATTAAAAATTAAATTTTACCACAAATAATTAAATGTAAAAAACAACGTGACATTATAAAAAGTTAGTTATCTCAAACAAGGACAAGTTGTTAATACCTTCATCTTCAAGTATTTGAAGTTATAGGTTATGTTGTTTTGAGACACCATATTTTCAACTCATGCACATATTTTCAACTCATGCAAACCTGCCTTTAAATAATCTCCGTCGTCGCTAAAGTAGCAACACTCACGATGAAGCAACAAACTAGTACCGTAACTTCATGAGAATATCTACATAAAATTGCTAGTCACTGTAACTTCATGAGAATTTTTGTATAAAATTGTCGGTCCAACATGTTAAGTGAAATTGAGTTAGAATTTTGTTCGCCTGTTAAAGAGAGGAAGACGAAGATGATAAAAAAAAAACCTGAAATCAGTCATTTATTTTCTCTACGTTAAATTATTTCAATTTGGAAATAAAAACAAATTAGGGTTTCTAATTTTATCCTCCAGTTCTCTTTTAATTTCAATAATAATTTGTTATTTAATTTTTTGATAATTGTAATATAATTTATAATTCAAATGACGTGGAAATGATGTGTTAAATGATAAGCCATGTAAGCAATGTCAAGTAAGCTCCATGTCATTAATGAGCATGCCACATCATCCTGAGGGGGAGGAGGACCAAAAAAATTGTTGACTTATTAAATAGGGGGATCAAAAACATGTTTTAGAAAAAGAGTATCAAAAGTTAACAATTTCGAAATAGGGGGATCAAAATTGCATTTAAGCCTATTATGATTTTTTTGTTTACAGGTATAATTGGAATAAGAAAAAAGTCATTCCAAAATCCTTCTAAATGAGGTTATCTTATACGAGAGTTATTTTTTTTCAAAAAAAATAAATAAATAGTAAAACTAATTTCAAATTAGTAAGGAATTTTATTATAGGAGTTGAAAATTGCTAAAGTCGTTAAACTCGCGATAGGATCTATGAAAAGGAGTTGAACAACTCCAATTTAGTTAGACCATATTGACAATTCTCAAAATCCATAAAAAGTAAGAGAAATATATACTCTGAATATAAACTTTTGATAAATAATAATAATTTATTTATTTTAATATTATTTTATACAATTTATATAAAAAAAAACTACACATACTTGTCCATAAAAAAAGTGAAGCTATATATGCCGCCGAAAGCATGTTAGGCAAAAAAAAAATTGGAAATTTAGGGTTGGTAGATTGATTTAATATTTTCTACTATTCCTATGTAGCTAATAAGTAAATTTATTTTCACATTTTCACTCCTTCAAGCATGTATAGTAAGAGACCAAGAGTCCAAACCTAAAAGCCAACGGTTGTTTGTGTTTTTGTCAATGCAATATACAACCAATCATTTCCTAATGATTTAAGCATAAACTATATAATACAAATACATGTAACCTTTGCACAATATAATAATAAATAATCTATGTGCCTTAGTCCGCGCTTTGTTTTGCTTCTGTCATCACATTAACATATATGCCGGCATAGCAATTTCCAACCTTAGTGTTACTAATTTTGTTTTTGTATACCATATGCAGGCAAACACATAGTCTTCTTTTACACCTTTTTTTTTCTGATTTTTTCTTCTTGCAAGAAACGTGTTGGCTTATTCATCATGTCAATCTCATAATTTATGTCTCTTTCTTTGATCATAACTTTAAGTCAAAGACTCAAATCCTAGTGTCATCATTCTTATACTTTGTTTCTGAATATTTGAGTACTTTTCTCTGTACTTCCATCATCTTCTATTGCAGCTAGCTAGCTAGCATGCTAAGTCATCATCAGTTGCATCTCTTGAAGGATCAAAGTGGGAAATTTTAGTGGTTGAAAAGAAGCTATAAGGTCAAACACTTGATATCTATTTTGAAGATCCTAATCTGTTTTAGTTTACTTGGTCTCAACTTTACAATATAAGGATAGATTATTCAAATATGTATGACAAAAATGTTTGCTTCAAAAGGTCTTGAGTCAATATTAATTGCTTTTGGAGGATTCATGTCCATTGCACATAAATTTTGACCATTCTTAAGTTTTGTTTGACTTGGCTGAAAGTTGTATAGATGTTGACTTAGAAATATCTTGTTGAGGTTTAAAGTTCTGATTTGATTTGGAAATTAGGTTGGTATTCAAACATCCTGCGTGTACTTAGATGATTTTAGTTTGTTTCTTAAATGTTAGTTTATGCTTAATTAATACTAACAACACCTTATTAGTTATTTGATTTAGTTTACCTTTATGTTGATGAATTTGTACTCTCCAAGTGACTAGGGTTTTTCTATATGTCATGAACAATGTTTTATTAGGCTTTTTTTGTGATTGTTCTTGATAGATGGCGGGGAATTTCAGATTCATGATGGATCAGAAGGATATTGTTAGATTCTTGACTACATCTATTGATAGTTTCATTCAAGATAGGTTAATCAACAAAGAACAAAGAACACAACATAAAGATCAGTGTGCTGAAAGATTAGCAGCTGAAGATGGAAACAATGACAAAGAAACTGAGGTAGAATATTCTGATCAAGCAGTATTAGCAAATTTGGATTGGGGTATTGAGGCTCTTGAAGAAGCTATTAATACCTATAATATGGAAACTAAGCTTGCAAGATTAGATTATGCTGAGAAAATGTTGCAAGTGTGTGCAATGTTGAATCCTAAGCAAAAAACTGCTGGAGTGCCAAATTCATATTTATCAGCTTGGGCACATTTGAATTTATCCTATTTATGGAAGTTGAGGAACAATATTAAGAGTTGTATTTATCATTCTCTTGAGATGTTCATCGTTGATCCTTTTTTCTCTAGGATTGATTTTGCTCCTGAATTATGGAAAAACCTGTTTCTTCCACATATGAGTTCAATTGTAGGGTGGTATTCAGAGGAGAGACATAAGCTTATGATAGAAGTGTTACCTGAATCTTCTGATTTTTCTTATACTGCTGATTTTGATAAAGTTTTCAACGAGTCTTTGGTATTTTCTATGAGACCAAATCAGCTTGAGAAATTGCAAAAACTTGAGCAGCTTTATGGAGAGTCTTTAGACGAGAACACAAGGCTATATGCCAAATACTACAATGATTGTATGAATCCTGATTCTACCTCAAGCAAGAAGGTAGTTCCTATGTTGCCGATTGCCGAGCCTCCAATGACTCCTTTGCATGAGTTGAGCCGGTCTGTTCCTGATTTTGTAAAGTTTGGTCCTATTTTGCCCAAGAGTTCTGGATTTTCTATGACAACAAGAAGATCTAATGATGGTTTAAATGAAACAACCAGGTAAGGGTTATGCACTGGAATTTTGAATTCTTCGAATCTGTGAGTCTCAATGAACTTCGGGATATGGCTATGCGATGAGTCCATTTTATTGTATTTTTTTCCTAATATATACTTCAGTTTTTCAGATAATATTTTAATATACAAAATCTACTCATGTGTTTTATGATTCAGTACCAAAACAACTTAGCTTAAGAAAGTTCAACATGCATTTTATTTCATCTGAACCTCCTAATTCTTGTATGTACTTTTCGGATTCTGAATTTCAACAGAGAGAATATAGCTTCAAATTCCAACCATTCAAAGGGGGAACAATCGTCACTATGGGGTGCTAAGGTAATAGAAAGTTATCTATATGTTTGTTTGTTGCTAATAATATAGCTTTTGATTAATGGATTTAGAGTAGCACATCATATAGGCGTTATGATAAATTACCTTATGCAGGATAGCATAATTGAAGAGATTGAAGACGACTCGGATTCTGAGCATTATGATGCATCTGTGGATTCCGATAAAATCAATATTTTCTCACCCGAACCTAAGAAAAATATCAAGGATGAAGATGTTGAACCAAAAGTATATCTGTCAAACCAGAAGAATCAAATGAATTCTCCCAATATCTCTCCTATGGAATCTCCAAGAAGAGCTTCGAATTATTCATCTACAAATCCTCATATCCGTAGGAAAAAAGAATCGAAGTTTTTGCGGTTACTATCTAATCGTTTTACAGGATCAATTGTTTCTGATCACTCTCTATCATCATCTCCAGACACGAGCTCCGATCATATTTTCACCGGCGATGAAGAAGTTATGGTATGTCAGATAATATACACATGATCCTATTATTTATTCCGGACTTAAATATAAGCAAACAAATGCATGTATCTGGTCCATATACATATACTTATTTTTTGCTTATTTTGAAGTCTAGAGGGAGTATGTATTACTCATAGCATTTTTTTTCGATGGTGGATGTAGTTACTATATTTGAAGTTCAACTATATAACAGTTATTTGGGATATAGGTCTTGAATAATATTAAGAGGAAGAGTGATAGTCAAACACCAAGTATGAATCAAGACAATGAGAATAGTCTGGTGCTGAATGACAGGTAATTACCACTTCTTTTTATTTATGAGATATTCTTTTTATATTCTAGGATTCTCTTTATAGTTCTCATGCTACTATTTGGGTTAGTGACAAATAAATAATATTATTTCCTTCCTAATGTTAAACTTTATTTGCCCTTTTGAGTTTGCAGTTCACATTGTGAAAGTGAAGATGGTTATCAAAGCTCTAGTTCATTTCCAAAATTAGAGAAACTGACTATTGGATCAAAACCACCAAAAGATTTTGTTTGTCCAATCACAGGTCAGATATTTAGCGATCCTGTCACCCTTGAAACAGGCCAAACCTATGAAAGAAAAGCTATTCAAGAGTGGCTTGGAACAGGAAACACAACGTGCCCCATCACGCGGCAGGCTCTATCTGCAAACATCTTACCAAAAACAAACTATGTTTTGAAGAGATTGATAGTATCATGGAAAGAACAGAATCCTGAACTAGCTCAAGAATTCTCAAATTCTAACACACCGAGGGGTTCTTCATGTTCTCCCTCTGCAAAAGACATCACAATGGTTTCAAGTATACAAAGAACAACTGATTCACCAAGTCAGAAGTACAAAGACGATTATATTAGACAAAGGAACAACAGATTTACGAGGGTTTCTGTCGGTGCATCTCCAACTAGTGTGTTATCGCAAGCTGCAGTTGAAACGATTATAAATTCCTTGACACCTTACATCACAAGTCTATGTACATCAGAAAACTTGCAGGACTGTGAACAAGCTGTATTGGAAATAGCAAGATTGTGGAAGGATTCAAAGACTGATCCTCAGATTCATTCTTATTTATCAAAGCCAACTGTCGTAAGTGGTTTAGTAGAAATTCTCTCGGCTTCTCTAAATAGAGAAGTTCTAAGAAGATCAATTTATATTCTTTCAGAGCTAATCTTTTCAGATGAAAGAGTTGGAGAAACACTTAACAGTGTAGATTCTGATTTTGATTGCTTGGCTATGCTACTTAAGAATGGTTTGGCCGAGGCTGCACTACTTATTTACCAACTAAGGCCAGTTTTTGCTCAGCTTTCAGAACATGAACTTATACCCTCTCTTATCCAAGTGATCCAGAACAAAAGTGAGGATATAGATGATTTTCAGTTAGCAATAGATCCTAAAGCTGCCGCCATAGCAATTCTTGAGCAAATTTTAATAGGAGGGGATGAATATAATAGGTCAGTCAATGCTTCAAGTGTTATCTCAGCAAACGGAATTCCAGCCATAGTTAAGTATTTGGACAAAACCGAAGGAAGGAGACCTGTAATTTCCATACTTTTGTGTTGTATGCAAGCTGAAAAAAGTTGCAAGAGCTCAATAGCAAATAGAATTGAATTATCACCTGTTCTTGAATTATTTCACGCTGGAAACGATAGCGTGAGAGGAATCTGTGTGGAGTTTCTCTCAGAACTGGTTCGATTGAATAGGTAACTTACAATAAGCAAAACTTTCCTTTCCCTTCAATTAAAGCAGTCATTTTATCTGTTACTGTTTTCACCTTGTTCGATATTTTGGAGATGCATAACTAGAGTCTTGTCCCTCCAATTCAATGCTAACTTTTTGAATTTGATATAAACCATATTATCATTCATTTGAGAAGTATCACCTTTATGTTTACAGTAAAATGGAGAAACTAAAGCAACAATAATACCATTTTTTCACAAAAAATAACTCGTATTAGATGGGAAAAGCAGAGATTTTTCATATCACTCAGCAATAGGCATACCTAAATATTTTCCTATTAAGCACTCCCCACATGTTAAGAAAAAATGTAATGTTGAGCCACTCGTCCAACACCAATTTTAGTATTTTGTTTTTATGATTATACAGAAGGACGTCCAGCAACCATATATTACAGATAATCAAGGATGAAGGAGCTTTCAGTACAATGCATACATTTCTTGTATATCTTCAGATGGCTCCAATGGAACATCAAATTGCTGTTGCCAGTCTTCTTCTTCAACTTGATCTTCTGGTTAGCCCTGTTAGATAAATTTATTGTTCTTAAAATGTAATTTTGCTCTCTTGTTGGCTCAATATATTTTTTGTTCTTGTCAAACTATTCAGGCTGAGCCACGAAAGATGAGCATTTACAGGGAAGAAGCTGTAGAGACACTGATAGAAGCACTTTGGCAAAAAGACTTCTCAAATAATCAAATGAAGGCTTTAGATGCTTTACTATTTCTTATTGGACATGTCACTTCCTCAGGAAAGTCATATACTGAAGCTGGATTGCTGAAGATTGCAGGATTTGATCAACCTTACAATGTTTTAATGAAGGCCGAGCAATTGGGACACTCTGACAATGATTTCATGGAAACAATGGTTTGAGGATATGTGGCATTTCAATTGTTATTTTGAGTATTGTTGATAATTGATTTCGTACGATACTAATACAAACTTTTCTTACATAGGAGGATGACAAAAATGCCATGAAATCTTGGCAGAAAAGGGTAGCTTCTGTACTCTGCAATCATGAAAACGGTTCAATATTTCAAGCTTTGGAAGAATGCCTAAAGAGTAACTCCTTAAAGATGGCAAAATCTTGCCTTGTTCTTGCCACATGGCTGACACACATGCTCTTTACTCTACCTGATACTGGTGTAAGGGATGTTGCTCGGAAATCCCTGCTTGAGGCACTTATGAATGTCCTCCAGTCATCCAAGAACCTGGAGGAAAAGATCCTAGCAACCCTAGCTTTGAAGTCTTTCATTAGTGATCCAAGTAGGGTCTTTTTTTTATACTAGTTGAAAACATTATCAGGGTCTTATTATACAAAGGAGTACACTAAATGAGAAAATGTAATGTTGCAGCTGTTCACGAAGTACTTAGAGTTTATGCTAAAAGCATCTACAGAATCTTGAGGAAGCTGAAGAAATATTCAACAGTTGCAGCTGATATTTTGAAAGCCTTACTAAACTTAAATTCTGTTGATGTGGTAAGTAGAGTGGTGATTTAGGATATAGTTCATTTCATATAATATATCTGCTTAGAGAAAGTAACTATTTTAGTCCTCTATTCTATAGACAGAGTTGTGGAGTTGTAAAGAAGTAGTTGAGTTAGATTTGAGCTCAAATGGAGAGGTGCTTTCTTTGCTTTACCTCAACGGTCAGGTCTTGAGTGGACATGCTGATGGAACTATCAAGGTAGAGTATCCCAACAATAAAAAATGGTGTGGTTGTGTGTCTAGCTGTTTTTTTAACAGTAAGAATTCATCCTAGGTATGGGATGCAAGGAAGAGAATACCACGGGTGATTCAAGAAACTCGTGAGCACAAGAAAGCTGTTACATCTCTCTGTTCTTCAGTTGATAAACTATACAGTTCTTCCTTGGACAAAACAATCCGGGTAACTCGTCATGCTATGTCAGAGAAAAATTTGGTCAAATATTTTGTAGTGCGTATCAATTAATGTTGCTAATGTTTAAGGTGATGAGGAATAAAGTGTAGTTTACATACTGAATAGTTAATAAATTTTACCAGAATAAACAAATAGAAATAGCTAGACTCAACAATTAACATAGAAAATGCTGTGCAATCTTTTTGTTTGTCGTGTACTCTACAATAATTGAAAGCAATACAAAGTAAAGAATAGTACTTGATATCTTAACTTATCTTCATGTTAGATTTCCAAATTACCTGCACCTTTCTGTTGATCCTCTAGATTAAACTTAATATTTGATATTCACCATTGGATAATACTTCTTATGTACAGGTTTGGACAATTAAACCGGACGGGATTAAATGTATAGATGTTTACGACATTAAGGAGGCAGTGTATGAGCTAGCAGCCAATGCTAAATTAGCATGCTATGTAACTCAAGGAACGGGAGTTAAGGCAAGCCTTATATGTTGCTGAACAACTCATAAAGAAATCTAGTTCCATCATAAGATAAAATTGATAAAATTTGATATTTACAGGTTTTCAATTGGTTAGATGCTCCAAAGTTCATCAATTTCAACAAATATGTGAAATGCCTTGCTGTTGCCGGGGACAAACTGTACTGTGGTTGCTCTGGTTACAGCATACAGGTAAGCATCCCTCTATATTGCATCATTTTTTAGTAGTGTCTTTAGCTTAAGTAAAGCAATTCGCAAATATTACTTAAGAATTAAGATCCATATGTTCTTTCCATTTTTTATAATATACAACTCTAACAAAACATACAAAAGCTTCTCTGGAAATTGTTCTTTTTTTTGTAAGACTTACCGGCTGAATGATGGCAGGAGGTTGACTTGTCCAAATATACATCAACTTCATTCTTCACTGGTGCAAGAAAATTGTTGGGAAAACAAACCATACACTCCCTTCAAATTCATGATGATTTGCTCTTTGCTTGTGGTTCTTCTATTGATGCAACCGCAGGAAAGGTATATGTCTGTTCCTGTTCTGTTCCAAAGCATATTTTCTTGCAGAACTAACTTTTTCCTTCAATTGATGCAAGATATTTTCTCTTTCCTCCAAAATGGTGGTGGGATCGCTATCAACTGGACTTGACGTCCATCGTGTAGCCATCAACAGTGACTTCATATTTGCTGGTACGAAATTTGGCACCATTGAAGTTTGGCTAAAAGACAAATTCACCCGAGTTGCTTCCATCAAAATGGCTGGTGGTAACACAAAAATTACATCATTAGCATCAGACGCTGATGGAATGATGCTTTTTGTTGGTTCCTCTGATGGAAAGATCCAGGTTAGGCACTAATGATAATAGCAGCCATGATATCACAAACTAATTAACCAGCTTCTTTACCAGTAACTGAATTTTCTCTTGGATTCTTGATGCAGGTCTGGGCATTGGACTAAGCACAATAAAAGTACGAGTATAACAACCCTTTTGCCACATGTAAATGAAATGCTGATGAGTTTTACCTATTTGAGCTCCTTACATATTTTATAGGATTTCACTAGTCAAAGAGTATTGTTCATTAAATTATATTATCCAAATAAGATCTTCTAGGTCGAAGGTATACAATGCAGGAACAATTGAATATACTATTTGCGGGTACACTACCACCATCAACATCATCTTGCACAAGCATCTCATAGTTGATAATTCAACTGCAAAGTGAAAGAGACAGTTGAAACATTTAATCCACGTATATCATCACATAATGTATGTAACATATAAAAATGTGAAAAAATTACTTATTTTTAATATAGTCATCAATTAAATCAATCAGTTCAACCAATTATTTCGCAATCTGTATTTTTTTCCTCCAGTTTTAAGTAATCCGAGGACTGTTTGTATTGTAGTCTCAACATCACAAACTGTACGGATAACATCTTCCGGAGGTTATTTTTCCAAAAGGAAACTTTCTTCTTTCTCCAAACTAGGTTTCCAGTAGCAAACAACCAGCATATTAACTATAACAAAGGATATAATAGTGTGGCTAAATTATCTTTAAGGGAAAAAATGGAGTGAAATTTATTCCAAAATAAATAAGAACAATATCTCTTGACAATGTAACTGCACAGACAGGCTTCCAAATAACAGTACAAGCAGCAGAAAGAAATTTCAGTGTGTGCACTCACTCTCGAGGCTGTGAATTGTGAATTTTATCTTGAATGAATGTTTAACAGCATAAATCAAAATAATATCCTAGAAAGAAGAGAGCCCAGCAAATTTTCTAAACTTCTCATAGGAAACCCAGAACACAAATTGCCACGGACCAAGCCTTGCCCATGTGGGGAAGAATCCTTTCCAGAGTGCTTTTATTCCTTCAACTTTAACTGTCTTCACCAAGCAATCATAAGAGCTTCTATATAAGACATTCCCTTCCTTTTTAGCTGCCTGATTCATCATTCTAGTCTTGACAACGTCGGCTGGACAACTTAAAGAAGTTGCCGCAAGACCTGACATGATGGAGGCTAATGTGTGGGCATAAACGTTATCCTCAGCTATCTTACTTTTAATAACAAATTGTTTAGCATGATCATAACAGGCTAATTCCCCCATGTTCACTAAGAAGGCTCTTTGGGTATTAGGAAAAACACCCTTCCATAGTCCTCGAAATCCTTCAGCTTTAATGATTTTGTTAAAAGCATCAAATGGTCCTGAATACCGAGGTTGAAGACCTTTTCTCATCATTTGACTATCAGCTTGCATCCTCACCTTGACAAGATCAGCCGGGCTTGCTATAACCTGTACTACTAATTGTAAATAAAAAATATAAATCTAAAATTTTCCAAAGACAGATATAAAGGTGAGCAATCAGTTAAAACATGGATTCGTCTCCAAAGATACGGTGCATTGGAAATTATATCCTTGAAAAATTGCATTTTATGATTTTATCACAATGGTCAGCAGATATTTATTCATTTTTCTTTGATCTATGTTTAACTATTAGCATCTCATGGTTACTTTTGCATCTAACTGCTGAAACCATAATCCTAATATTTTATTTCCACCTCTCCAGCATGAGACCAGGTGTGAGATTTTTAAAGATTCTCTAGAAACTAAATACACGAGTCACTACACGCCTACACCTTTTTAAAGGATTTTAGTTTCCTAAGTTCTTTGGTTGAGATTGGTTGTATTGTTTGTCTAACATCTGTGGGTTGCTAATTGTAACAAGGTTAAAACTTAGTAAAGCTTATGCTTAAGGGAGTGTCAAAATCAAAATTTTATAACAAAGGCAATCCAGAAACGTGTGCAAAGCTCTCACATAGGCTGAATCACCTAGATCAGGGACCAAGACAAGGCAGACATTATGTATAAGACAGACTGACCAACTAGGCTAACCCCAGTAGTAACTAAGATAAACATCAGTCGAAAAACACAAAAGTCGTAATATACCTCCTAATACTGAATCAATCAATTGTATAAAACAGATAATTGATGTACAAACACCATATATTCTTTTACTATGTTCATAAAATCTGGCAGATGGTGTTCTTCGAAGTTGGAAGGCATAAAAATATGTTCTTGAAACTCTTAAGTCTTAACAACAGAATTCAAATGAAGAGATTGTAACCTAACTATTTTTTGGTCCAGGTTCAAGCCTGAATCTTGGAACTTTTATCCTTTAAATATAATCTTGATGCTCAGCATTTTTAAATTAAAAGATATAGAAAATTTCAATTACAAATCTTAATTATTTACTTACTATGAGAAAAGACTAAATTAACAAGAATTCTGCACAAATATTAACATACGACACATTTCAGTCAGACCATGTCAGTCTCACCTGAGCCATACTGCCAGAGATTCCACCAACGACAGCCTTGCCAATGATAGAAGGGGGGCCATTATCGGAAGAAATAACAGTTCTCAGGTGCTCATACCCAACAATTCGAATAGGTGTGTAGAATAGGTGTCTAAGAATTGCTGGAGACAAGCCCGTATAAAGGGCAAGAGTACCTTGTTGACGAATAACATCTAAGCCTATTCGAAATGCAGCGGTTGATGAAAGTGACTCCCCATGGAGTTGGAGCCTGGTTTTGATCAAGTCTATGGGGAAAGTTGTGGACTCGGCCACCATTGCGGATAATGATGTTAGTAAAATCTTTGTATGAGTATTGTCAACTCCACCCTGTTGATTGCCTGATTTCATTGCACGGGCTGGCTATTCTAAGACAATCAAGTGTTGAGGAATCAGGATGACATCGTTGAAGTTGTGTGTAGTAGTTCTGTCAGAATAAGTTACGCATACTTTGTTCTTTTGTGGCATCGTCTAGAAGATAGCTGCTTAAAAATAAAGTACAAGACATCACAATGCTGTACCGCATTTATTTGATGGATTGTAAATCTAGGACAACACACGGTGGAAGTCAAAAACAAGATAAAAACTCAAATTTTGTCTCTCATTAAATTACATTTTTATTTCAAGTACAAGTTCTTAAAGATACCATAAATTGCTCAAAGCTATAAAAGTCTCGCAATGGGTTCAAACACACTCTTACTAAGGACCCGTTTGTTACGGATTAAAATAAAAGTGATTTTGACATAGAATAATTTAGGGATTTTATGAAAAATTATAATCTATTTTGCATTTGTTTACCCTAATAAAAATCACTTTATTTAAACAAATAATTTTAGTTTGTTTGGATAGAGCTATATAAAAGCAATTTTTTCTTACAAAATTAGTTGAATCTTTTAATTTATATTTTCTCACTCCTCTAAAAAAAATCTATTTTTTGAGAAGTTGCTCTTAACAGTTTCTCATTTGAAGCTGTTTTTAGATTATTTTTAGATTCTGATTTTTTTAAAAAGCTATAATAAACTGATGCAAAACCCGTAAAAGTGATTATTTTTTTAAAAAAAATGATTTTTTTTCTTAAAAAAGCTATAACAAACGGGCTCTAAAAGATTGCTGACTTATTTAATTTTTAAATATTAATATTAAAAATATTCCATTAATAATTTTATATCATTATTTTTAACCGATATTGTTGACTTATTTAATTTTTTAATATTAATATTAAATATATCCCGTTAATAATTTTACATCATTGTTTTTTTAATATTAAATTATTTGTTTTTGAGTCAAGACACATACATTCGAGATGGGTGATATATAAACTCTCCTTTAACACTGTAATATTTTACTCTTTCATTGAATGAAACTCATGCTTGTTAACAACTCAAAGAGTGTTAGAAACACAACGTTTAACATTTCTCTTACTTTCAATTATGTCATTTCTTAACCAAGTTGCTTTGGTTCTAGTGACAAGGAGCTCCTTCCAAAGACGTACCCTGGAAATACCAGGTTTGATTCTCAAGAGGAACAATGCTTGACCAGTACGCATGTCTCTACGCATAACTAGATTAATCGTCCACCTTTGAAGGGTTGAAAACCGGTGCAAAAGCAAAAAAAAAATAATATTACAATTGTTAACGTGTTAGGGTTGTATCCAATGTCATATCAATGCAAGTGTTGTATTCAGTGTTGTTTCAATGCTTCATACTCCTCCAAACACGTTTATAAACAAAAAATAATTTTTTAATTTATTGAATAACTAACGTATTTAATACATTTATAGATTACATACATTAATTATTCATTGAAACTATTTTTTTTTAATGTGACCGGATGAAGGGAGTTAGAAATGATAGTGTCTTCCATTTATAAATGAGAGATTAATTCAAAATTATTTTTTTTCGAGAACAAGAATCAAATTGAACCGTTAAAAAATAGGGAGAATCATAATGAGTTTTCAATTTTTTGTGGTGGCTGAGGTTTGAACCCGGACCTTGCATATATCATGCATTGTCCATACCAACTGAGCTATGCTCACGAAGATAATCAATTTCTTTTTTTTTTGTGATGGTCGGGATTTGAACCCTCGAACTTTTCATATATTATACATTGTCCATACCAAGGAGTTATGCTCACGAAACAATCAATTTGTTTATTTGATAGAATAGATAGTGATTTCTCTTGAAAAAAAATAGTAAATTAAAAAAATAGATAGTGATTTCTTCTTTCTTGAAATACTTTTTAATTTTCTACACCAATACCCAATATATTTTTATTTAATTAATTTTATTACTCTATACTCTGTATTATTTATTATTCGTTCTCTTTCTCTTTCTCTTTCTCTCTCTACGATTAAAACCCTAATTTGCCCTGCGTTCGCATTTCTCTCTCTCTCTGAACGAACAGCGATGGCGACGGAAGGGAAGGAGAAGAATCCATACGAAGGTGGAACCGGTGGCAAGTTCCGTAAACGTCCCTCCCGCAGAACTCAAACAACGCCGTACGATCGTCCTCCGGCAGCACTCAGAAACCCTAACACCAACAACAACGGTTGGATTTCGAAGCTTGTTGATCCCGCTCACAGACTTATCACTCATGGCGCTCACTCTCTATTCTCCTCTCTCCTCCGCAAGCGTCTTCCTCCTCCCCCTCCTGCTCCCAATTCTTCAGGTTTTCACTCTTTTACCCTCTTTTGTTTGAATTGAATTCAATGTTTTGCCTCTGACAATTGGTTATTGTGTTTTTGAATCATACTATTCTAGATTGAAATTTTGTATTTGGATTATGTAGATTGATTTTTTCTTTGTTATTGGTGTTGTTGTTACTTGTTAGGGTTTATGATTAGGAAATTGTTCACTTCACATTACAGTTATTAGCATTTTATTTACTGCTTAAGAAAAAAATAAAAATATAATTCAACGTAATTGCATGTGTCGGTGGTGTCAGACACCACTTCAAATTTTATTAGTGAGTGTTTTGAGATTGCTTAATGTGGTAGTTCAATTGTCATCATTTTTAAGACACTTTGATCTTTAGGACACTTTCGAACATAATTCAAATTCGTTTCCAAATTGTTGTTTCCGGTTTTGATATTACTTGTCTGTTGATATTTCTTGCTTTAGGGAAGTATTATTATATAGCACAGTATAGATATCAGCTCCCGTTCAATAATGTTATGTTCTATATGCATCTGGACTGGAAGTTCTAAAGTATATTGTTAACCGAAATAATATTTTTCCTCAAAATTTTGTCAGCAAGAAGACTTTTGTATGCAATTTTTTTGTTTTCTAAGCTGATAGTAGGACAAAATGTAAATGAAATTAGGGAAGTGGGGTCAAAGTTCAATATTTCAATATTTTTTTACCTTAAAACGTTTCTTTGTTGAACTTTTTCAACGGGTTCTGTGGTGGAAGCAGAGGAACTGAGCTGTCTGGTTGCATCGTTTTGTGAGTGTTTGTCACAATGAGCATTTGGGTGTACTGGGGCAAGGGCACAAGTGTAACCTGACTACTGTTCTAATCTTTATTGATGTAGTGAATGCCATCTGTATCTTTTCTGTGGATGTAGGGCTATAGTTTACTGTAGATATAAACATGCTAAATACTATGTTTATTTTTTATTCTCACTATTATATGTTTTTCCTTGTTTATGGCAAGTAACTTATTTGCTGTAACTTTTCTATGCTTTTCCAATTTTCACCACTTTAAATGTCATTTTTTGTCATTCTCTTCTATGAAAGTAATTACACGACTCCATAATTTCTTTATTATCATGCACTTCATTGATATGTGGTTTTTATGATGCAGGGATGGAACACGAAATGAGGCAGGACAATCACCAAGAAGAAGCTGTAGAGATGGAACAAGAAATGAGACAGGAGAATCATCAAGAAGAATCTGTATGTATGCACGCTCTCTATATGTTATAACACCATTTGCATATCTTGATGGATTATTTTTTGGGGTGTGAAGTGCGTGCATTTGATTTAATAATAAGAAATTGACATTTTTATTTTTATATTTCATGTCAGGTAATCCTCAGTTTCTTTACAGCTTAATATTGTGTAAAATTTACTACGCTATGGTTAAATAAAATGCCAAATTTATGCTTTTACTTGTAGTTTTTACATTTTATATTCCTATCTGTGTTTGTTTAGTTGTGGTTGGAATTGATAATTAAGGGTCAAAATATGCATCTTGTTGAGAGTCCCATATCGACTGAAGGAATGGCTTAACTAGTAGTCATATATGGCTTGGACAATCGTCACATTAAAAAGCCGATTTTGTGTAGTTGAGTTAAACGTTACACCCAAAACTTCAGATAATATCAGAGTCTCTTCTAGATCTGTTGGGCCACTTGGGTCAAGCTCTAGGTGTGAACTCCTGATCGTGAAGGGTGTGTGGAGAGAGTTCCAAATCGGATCGTGATATGAATTGAATAATGTTTATAAGTGATGGGAATCCCTTACCTTACAAGCCAGCTTTGTGTGGATGAATTATTCCCAAACCCAATTTCTAAGATTGCATTGAGAGTCAGGTTCGCCCTGTGGGTTGGGTTATAGGCCCCACGATCTAGTAGCTTGTTCACGTTGGATTGCAGAATTGGCTTAATTTGGATTGTTGATGGATTAGAGCTCTGTAAAAGTTCATGTAGAATGCTTGTTAATATTGGCTCCTTTATTTCTATTGCCATTTCTGAGCTTAATTCTTCTCTTCTTTTATTTTTCCCGTAGGTGTTGTTGTGACTGTGAGTTATACTATTAAGTAACCTGCATTTTGGATGTAAAAGTTTCCTCAAATGTCTTTTGTTAGTTTCTATTCGTCTAATTGCATGTTTGATGGAGGGCTTGCACTGCTTTTGAAATCAATCTTTATTTCTATTGGTTGCTATATTATATATTGAGTATTGGAGCTGCAATGTTACCTATTGATTGGTGAAACCGTGTTATTATTGATATCTCACTGTTTTTTCATTTCCTATATGAAAAACAGGTTGCAAAAGAATCTTCTGGCAATCAACAAAGAGCAGTTGGTGAAAGTAATGTTCAAATTAATTGTTCTGACTCGGATCAAGGTGGATTGACCGAACTTGAGAAACTATTGAAACAGAAGATTTTCACCAGGCATGTTTTGTATCCTGTGGATGAGGAATAAACATAATTCTCTTGAGCATTTGATAATTTTATTTTCTGGAAAGACTTGTAACTTATAATGAAAATGAATATGCATATAAATTCAAACATTTTAATGATGTTTTATAGTAAAATTTGAACATTTTAATGATGTTTTATAGTAAAATGTTGGTTCTGTCAGTTGTTTAAATAGCAATCCTGGCTTGATTATGATTTTTTTCTCATATATTACTATATTTTGAGCAGCTTTTTATTTTCTTTCTATTATTTACTATAGTTTTTGAAGTTGTTATTGCGATGATTCTGATTTTGGTTTACCATTTTAGTCTCCTAGTTTTTCCTTCAAATCTGTCTTATATTTATAGTTGCTTTCTGTAATTTGTGCTTTGTGTGCAAGATCTTGAAGTTCATTCCGCTACAAGTTTGATTTCACCTCTTCCTGATGTCCATATCAATTTCATTCCATTCTTAGTCTTTGATTTATGGTGTACCTTTTGGGATGTTTTTGGTTGATTGTGTATATGTTTTTGGTCCATACAACAGGTCTGAGATTGATCATTTGACAGCACTTATGCAGTCAAGGACTGTAGATGCAGCTGTTAGGGGAGAAGAGAAGTGGTCAGAAATGGCTCCCTCAGAACCAATATTACCTTCTGGACAAAAGGAAGAATATCCCAAAACACCAACCATAGAAAATGGGATTGAAAACCATCTTGCATTAACTCAACCTGTTACTTCCAGTGTATGTGAACTTGCCTTAATATTTTATGCTTGAATATGTATTTTGCTAAGAGCTATAAAAATAAAAATTAAAAACATCTCATTACACAATATCTTGATATTATGTTGGAGTATCGTATGTTATCTCATAGGAATTGTCTTTTTAGTTATAGGGATAGTTTCCTAGTGTAACTTATATTATCTCTTTATATTAGTTTCCATATTTCTTAGTTATTATCATGGTTTATTTTCCTATGTTATTGGGATTTGGAGTCTTGTAAAGGGCTAAGTGCTTATTCTTTCTTGTAACAAATTATTACTACCAATCTTATCAACCAATATTCATAATTCAAAGACTTCATTCTTTTTCTTTTCTCATCATTGAAACCTAATTTATTTGTTTGATTCTATTGTGGATTTGAAATTACTGATTTGTCCACTCTGAGCCATCTCACATGGATTGCTTCATAATGTCCGTAGGTTCCTATTGAGGATGTTGCTTCACCTGTAGAGCTTGCCAAAGCTTACATGGGGAGCAGGCATCCCAATGTATCCTCATCAATGCTGGGCGTGCGATATCCTGCTCGTGGGGAAGACACAACTCCTCTAAAAAGTGAAAAATCTCCGTTTAAATCCCCTACTATGTCGATTGTGCCAAGGGCTACTAGGCATACTGCAATTCATGAAAACGGTTTTGTGACCCCAAGACCTCGCGGCAGATCTGCAATTTATAGTATGGCTCGTACACCGTATACCAGAATTTATCCAACCTCTACCCTCAAGGTTTGCCTTTTCCTGAATTATTTTGTATCATAATGTTCGTTTATATGATCAAATTCCTGATATGGCTCTCTTATTCTACAGGGTGGCGGGCTTGCTGTTCATGGCGAGCCTTCGTCTTCAACCCAGTCTGCAATGGATCATGCCATGTTTTCTGGATCTACACAAGGGGTATAAATAATTCTTAGTTCTAAGTCCTGTCTTTCAGATAATACAGGCATCTTATTAGCTTTTGTGGTGTTTTCTTCTTATTTTCATAGGGGATAAAGCGTAGAAATTTAGCAGTGGATAATAATATAGGATCTGTTGGTCCTATCCGCCGAGTCCGTCAAAAGTCTAATCTTCTATATTCCAAAGGCTCCAGCTCACCTCTTTCTGGCAGTGCTCTATCTGTCTATAGGAACGGATTGGGTATTGATGCTGCTCAGCAAGCCTCATCTTCCTTGCATAAGCCTGTTCTGCTAGATGAAGTTAAGCATAAGTCTGAAGAAAATGTGAGTGGAACTAAGTCCAGCATGAGCTTTCCCCCTTCCTCCTCAAAATCCAGTGAGATGGCTACAAAAATTTTGCAGCAACTTGATAAAATAGGTTCTCCCAGAGAAAAATCATCTGAATCAAGGCTACCAGTTGTGAGTGATAGTTCATCAATGAAGTTGTCACCTTCAATGCTACGTGGACAGGCTCTTCGAAGCATGGAAATGGTAGATGCGTTTAAATTGCCGGACAATTTACAAGGTAATAATTTGGATGGCACATTTGGAAATTTGACTTCCAGTGCTCAGAATCAGAAGTCAATTTCACATAGAGATAAGGGTGAAAATGGTCCATTGAAACTTGTTGCTTCTTCCAATGAATCAGTTCCTATTGTAACCACTACAGAGACCACAAAGTCAAGGAATCAAGTCTTGTCTAGTGATAATTCTTTTATGATGAAATCAGTTTCTAACCCTACACAAAAGAAGCGGGCATTCCATATGAGTGCACATGAGGTATGAGATTTTGTGTGATATCTATTGAAGTATTTTTTTTATTTATAAATCTTCCATTTGCAGTTTCATGCAAGTTGTTTTAAATTATTGCTGTGAGAATAAATGATATTTACTAACCATGGGCATTTGCTTCCTTCCATTTACTGCTAAATAATTATGAGTGAAGCAATTGACTTTCAGTTTCTTAGATCTTTATTTGGTGGTTGTATGTCTTTTATTTTCCTTGATAGTATGGCCCAACCTCAGATCATGATTGTTCTCTTTTCTTTTTGTCTCCTCTATTAAAGAATTCTCTGGACCTGGGTGATAATGCTTATAGAGCCGTCTCTTTTTCTTCTGCGGAAAAAGAAACAAAAAGCTCCACTGTTATTGGGGATAAAGTTTCTTCTGGTTCTGAAGCCATTGCACATGAAAGTCCCTCAACATCATCTGTGGTGTTGCCATCCACAAGGTTTACGATAGATGCTCAAGCTCATGTTAAGACAACTGATGGTGGAGCTCATGTTAAGACAACTGTGGCTACAGTTGCAGTTACAGCACCTACAATAACAACTTTTGGTTCTGACAAGCCTGCTTTATCAAATGGGTCAACTGCTGATCCTTTGTTTAATTTTGCTAACAAGAATATCTCGTCAGCAGAGTTATCAACTTCCGTTGCTTCATCAAAGGAGATAGCCAAATCAGCTCCGGTATTTGGTTTGGAGAAGGTTGATCCGTCAAAGGAGGCTGGTGGTCTATCATTAAACTTTGACACCAAGCAAAATGTTTTCAAGGTTCCACCAATCCCATTTACTGCTTCATCATCAGTTGGTGGTGAGTCTACTCCAAAATTTGGTGCTTCTTTTGACTCTCAGCCGGGAGGCTCAATCAGGTTAGTCTATGTTTCTTTAGTAAGCTTTTAAAAACCTCGCCAAACACAATTCCCTTCAGATCTAGACTGTTTTTTTTTTGTTGGGGTTTGTGTCTGTTCAGCCATTTGTTTTTTTACTTTGATGTAGTTTGGGGATGTAATAACATCTCTTGTTACGAGGATGATTTTCGTGAACATATTTACACCCAATTCACTGAAATGGTTGCGGGGAAAGTTTTGTTGTTACTTTTGGGGGGTATAACTTTCCTTTCATTTTCAAACTTTCTTACATTTCCATTTCATATGTTTAGCTACATATACCTTTACTTGGTTTGAACTTACAGGATTACAGTCTTATGCTCAAGCATATTTTCATCAAACTTACCGTGTTCAGTCTTTTATTCGGGCATATATTCATCAAACTTACTGTGTGTTTGATTACCTCAAACTTTGGACAGTGTAGATGTTTGTTAATATAAACGTATATGCAATTTGACCATATGATTTGCATGTGCCATACGATCAAACTTGAACAGATATATTTAGATTTTAATAATTATAACAATTATTAAAATTATTCATGTACTGAATTTTTGCTTTGTCTGCAGCTTTACTACTGTTGCTGGTTCGACTGGTTCTATGCAAAAAGTTCGTGAATCTGATAGTGGTGATGCTAATAAAAATACTGGATTTTCTGTTGGGGCATCAGAACTAGCTGTTTCATCTGCAGCATCAACATCATTGTTGACACCACCAAATAGTATATTCAAATTTGGCCATAGTTCAAATCAAAATAATGGGTCTCTTGGTTCAGTCCCTTCATTCTCTTCTTCCTTTCCATCTCTCATATCAAATAACTTTAGCAACAGTTCAAATCAAAATAATGGGTCCCTTGCTTCAGGCCCTTCATTCTCTTCTTCCGTTCCATCTCTTGTATCAAATAACTTTAGCAACAGTAGCTCGTCCCTTTCTGCAAGCGGTGGCATTAATGCCACTTCTGCTTCCACTGGATCAAGTAATAACTGTTCCTCTTCCTCCACCCCAGTGGTGGCAACTTCGTCTTCAACAACTTCCCTTTTCAAATTCGGTTCCTTTCCTGTCACATCAGCAGGTTTATCTGTATCATCTTCTGGCTCAAAACCACTGGAAACTGGGAACAGGCAAGATGCAGGAATCGGTAGTTTTAGCAGCACTGCATTTGGTAGTTCATCTGCTGCAGTTGGAAGCACAGCAAGTGCCATTTTTGGGTTCAGCTCTTCAGCAATGACAACTGGAGCTAGCCAGTCTCAGAGTTCTTTCGGTGCTGGCAGTGGTTCTCTGTTTGGTGCCCCCCAAGCTTCTCCTTCTGCCGGTGTATTTACAACTTCTACTCAGACCCAGTCAGTTCAATCATTTGCATCATCCCCATTGTTTGGGTCAACTGGTAAGACAAATATTTCTTCGGGGAGTTCTTTGTTTCCTTCTCTAAGTTCTGCCACAAATACATCTTTTTCTTCTGGAAGTTCGATGTTTCCTTCAAGTTCTACCACTAACGTTTTCAACTCCGGTACAACTTTTGGACTCGGCACATCTGCTTCCTCTTCGGCTGTCAACTCTAGTAGTGGTACAGGCTCTAGTTTATTTGGGGCTTCTGGTTGGCAGCCCAGCAATTCTCTATTTGGTTCCACATTTAGTTCATCACCTTCGTCCGGGTTTGGAACATCCAGTACTACTGTTGCTTCCACCAGTTCACCCATGTTTGCCTCCACGACCAGTGCATCAGCTCCTCAGTTTTCATTCACTTCAGCTGTAGCCTCCACCTCCACACAGCCTGCATTTGGAAGCCCTAACCCTGTCTTTGCTTTTGGTTCAGCTCCAGTTAATAATGATCAGATGAGTATGGTGGACAGTATGGCTGAGGACAGTGTTCAAGCGACTCCGCCTATGAGTCCTATGTTTGGTCAACAACCTGCCCCGGTTCAATCAAATTTTGTATTCGGAGCATCCACTCAGTCAGGAACCAGTCCTTTCCAGTTTGCAAGTCAACAGAACATTGCTTCACAGGTATCCGCTCCTTCAGGAACCAGTCCTTTCCAGTTTGCTAGTCAACAGAACATTCCTCCACAGAACCCTTCTCCATTTCAGGCTTCTGGCAGTCTGGAATTTAATGCAGGAGGAGGAGGGAGTTTCTCGTTGGGCTCAGGTGGTGGTGATAAGTCTGGTCGAAAAATTATTAAAGTCAAACATAGAAATCGTAAGAAGTAAAAGACCATTGTTTATGAAAATGGTTGCTTTCTATCACCTGCTTCAGGCCGCACTTCAGCAGCGCATCAAAAAAATAAGTTCGTTCTGAAAATCAAATGCAGGATAGTGTTGCTCATTTGGTGATGTGGACAAGCGAAGCTATTGCTAATCAGCATATCGAAATTTGGTGGTCATCTTTCACCTTTGATAAGCTGAGGCATAAATGTTCCCAATTTTGTTATTGTATGATATGATAGAACATATGTGCTGTACTTGTAGTGATTCTAGGTCATACAGTTCACGATTAATGATGATAGATAATACTCTAAGATCGTTGTATTCTCCTCACTTGTAAGTTGTAACATTACCAGAATTAGGGATGAAGTTATAAGCTTAGCTGGTTGTAACATTTACAGTTCCAATGAGCGATCTGCTGAATATTTTCTGCATTATATATTGTATAATGAATTTTTGTTTACAGACCGATTAATTTTTGCATTATATATTGTACAATGAACAGTTCCAATGAGCGAATTATGATATGATGATACGGCACTGTAATATAATTTTTTTTTATATCTATTGATTAATATATTTATTTAATAACAATCTTATATAATTTCTACTTGATAAACGAAAAATATCATTATAACCCGAATTTGCAGAGATATATCTATTGATTATTTATTTAATAACAATCTTATATTTTTAAGTCCTCGACATTTGCTTCTATTATGTGGATTTACAAGCCTTTAACTTTGCCTTCACTTTTTATTTTGGTGGTGAACTTTGCCTTCACTTTATCTTTTTGCGTCTATTTTTTTCTTAGAAAATATTCAACCACTACTTCTAACCATGTACAAATCCCATCTAATTAATCCCTCAAAAAAAAAAAAAAATCCCATCTAATTAAGCTCATACCCTTTTCCCGCTCCAATTCTCGAGCTTTTAGATAAATATAATATAATTAGCTGACCAATTATAACTTACACCTTAGTTTAATACACATGTTTCTGGAAAAGAAATAAATAATGTGTCTCCGTGAATTATAGGTCATACCCTTTTTTGCATGCAAATATTCAAGTTTTGGTTACACTTCTTAGCACCATTTTATCTCCTTTTCTTTTTACACATTCTTTAATCTCCCCCGGCCTCCAATAAGAATATGAACAGGTATTTGTGGACAACAAAAAGAAGCAAATATTTATTGTAATTTTAGTTCTTATATGCAACAATCGTCTTAAATTTAAGTTCTATACTTCATACAACTTATTGTAATTCTCATGGTCTTATGATTAGGCAATCGATGATAAACCCGAGTTAATGTATAAAGAACACCTTCATGCAACTTCATGCAATTTCAATCATTATATATATTATTTAAATCTAGTTATTTACAGAACTGTTCTTGTAAACACGACCAGGGGGCAATGGAACCCTTGTCTCATTCCTTTGAGTTGTTTGCATCCCATTTGAAGTTGTTGTTAAACACTCTTTTGGATCTCTAACATATTTATTATACTCGGTAAGACCATGAAACCTACTACTGCTAGTTGCTTCTCTAGCAATGAATGTAGTTGAAGGACCTAAATAGCCATTAGCATCTTCCACCTTTATGGCGGGATAGCGGTTCCTTTTAACATGCTGATCCTGATTCAGTCTTGCCTGTGCTTCCTTACGAAGAAACTCTTCTCTCCGAGTTTCTTGAAGAGTTCTCAGGGAAGATAACTTTTCCTGGAACTCCGTGTTTATCTCAACTATTCTCTGGACACAAGAATGTATATATTAGTTTGAAATGATGGGATAATCATGGCATGAACAAAATGACTAAAAGCTTAAGTTGGAAGTAACAAATATCAAATTCTAGACCACTTCGTTAAAAAAGGCTCTGATACCATGTCATGAACCTACTAGGGCCTGATTGGATTGACTTATTTGAACCAATCTACTTACATAAGCACGTGTGAGACTGTTTGGGAGAACTTATGGAAACATCTTATGACATGTGCACAATTTGCTTTCAGCTAACTTCCATAAGCTCTCCAAAATAGATTACGAAAAAAACTTATTGGTTATATAAAAACAGTTTGGCAATATTTTATCTTTCGTTACCGTAATAGCTTATACATCAGCACTTATATGATAAGCACGACACTTATATAATAACTGCTTAATTACGTTGTTTATCCAAACAAGACCCTAATCCAAAAGCTTAAGTAATTTGTTGAAGAGACATGAATTTTTTATATCTGACACTACAAATTTTATACAGATTATTCTCTGGTACCAAGAAAAGGCCTAGTTTCTTTGTTGTATGGATTATTTTTCTGTATTGCAAAATATTAGTACATACTAATTCCATCAGTTACTGACCTCATTGTGCCTTGCAAATTCTGCATCCTCTTTATCACTTCGGTCCTTGACTAGTTTCATGATCTCGTCAATAAATCTCTGTTCAAGACCCTCGTAAGTTGGCGTTGGTGGGCTTTCGTCATATCCTATTTCCATGTCTTCCTCACGAGCCTCATCCGTTTCTTGGTTGGCTTGGTTCTGCTGACTGACTTTGGTGTCAATTGATTCATCTGGAATGTAGCATTGTATCACGTTATTCCCTTGAGCTGCATCATAGATTTGCAAGGTAAATTTTAAGGCATCTATTTTGCAAACATTTGACTATAAAATGCTATATAACTATACCATATTGAAACATAAAAACAAAAACTGAGACGAAACAGAAACACATAGACCGTCAATAAAACTGAGAAATTATCACGTGGAAAATACCAAATATTATGTAGAACTAGATGGTGAAGAATATCCTGCCAATGTCATGATCCATAGCAGTTATAGTACAACATTTCTAACAATTGAACGTGCCGAGCCAAGATAAAAGGCTTAAAGGCACTTCTAAATAACAATTGAAAAGCACCTTTTAATCATGAATAATACTCAATAGCAAGTGCATACCGATGTCTAAACCCAAAGCTATGCCTTCATTACATGACTTTGACAAGTCACTTTTGCCAAAAAGCTGATAGAATATAATAACTGCTCATAATCATGATGCAGTACCATCAAATGACATACACAACTTCCCTATATTTTAGTGATGAGGTGTTACCATTTAAAAAAACTTCCAGTGTTTCTGCAAATTTTAAATAAATTTTGATCTAAAAATAATTTTCTGGTGAAAAGCGCACACTATCATAGAGCATACCTTCATCAAGGAATATCTGGTAAATACATATCACAGGACAAGCTGATAAGTACGTAATGTTTTTGCAGCCATTACATAACATTGAGCATATACAATTCATTATTCCAAAGTCTATTTCATCCAATATTTACTATACATCAGGTACACATGAACAGATCTTTCAAGCATCAAACAGTTAAGTTAAACATGGCTAAAAATAATTAAAATGGTAAAAACCACAAAGTCTGAAAGATTAGACACATTGCAGCATTTAATTATAACATGCTTTAGTTAACACAGAGGTCAATACTTGCCTTCATTATATGCAATAGTGGGCAAGCCATATACATATGATCCATATTTATCTCTCGGCAAATGTGTCTCTGTATTTAACGTCTTGTTCACACCAGAAAACAAGCCTGGCTGGCCTACGAGATGATTTCTAACACAATTATTTTGCATTCTCGATACAAATGAGCTGTATTTGAGAGCGACTTATAGATCGACGGAAGTGATTGTCAAATGTTGAATCATACCCTTAGCTCTACTAAGCATGCTCATTCAAGTCCAGAAACCTAACCACCTGAAAACACAGCAGTCAAGTGCAAGAAATATAATGAAGCTGCAAGAAAAAATTGCATCCTTGGAAAGACACACAAAAAATCATCTAAGACGGGTCAACTAAATTGCCTTGGTTGTCACGGCCCACAGGTACATAAGTGATTATCAAATCCAAATGACAGTAGTGGTTAACTCAAAAAAGTGAAAACCAAAATTGCAGATTTTCTTGGTGGTGAATAAAAACTAGAAGTACCACACTCAAGTACAATTGAGCTATTTTATAAAATGGCAATCAATGTAGCACCAACACTCGAGATTAAAAGTGTGTCTGGTGTCCGACATGTGTCAGTGTCGCGTGGGAACAGCAAGAAATAGTTCTCATTCTTTCTCTCTGTGACTGTAGTACACACGCATACACAGTTTTCTTACTTATAAAAAAAGAAAAAAAGAAGCGAATTTGGGAATTAAAATAGATAATAAAACAAAAACCTAAATAAAAAAGTTGAAATAGAAGAGAAATTGAAGCTTACCTGGGTGGTTGGTTGTGAGGGAGGGTAGAGAGATAGAGAGAGGAAGAAACACAACAAGACAAAGGAAAACAAACGTTTGCGCGATCGATCTAGCTTAGGTTTGTATTTTGTTCTTTAATAACTATCCAAATTGTGTCAAAATATGATTAAGAATATTTAAAACCGTAATCTAGATGATTAATGGGTTAATTAATCATCATTTGATCATGTTCAACAAAAGGAAGAATCAAAATGTCAAACCATATGATTTCCTTTTAAATGACCATAATATAAGTGAAATACATCATTAAAAGATATACATGACATTATACCAGATACCTCTAATAATCATGCTCCAGTACGTTAAATTTATTTCATAACGCTGCCTCTACTAAGGTAACTAGACCCTAGTAGTTGAAAGTGTCTATCTTTAAGATGATCGTTTGGTATTCAACTTCACAATCACAACCATATGGCTCCAAATAATAAGCAGTAATTCATATGAATTTTTACTTTATTTTTGTCTCATTCGTTTTCTACAAATTGTAAGCAAATATATTGATCTTTTTTTATGAAAGATCTTGTTGATAAAGATTTGAATCATATGACACAAGAGTGTGAATTCAAATTTTATGCTCCACATGAAAACTCGATTGCGGATGACGTATAATTATATTTGTAAACTCTATTTGAACCTCAAGATTTTTCCTTAATTTTGATGAACCGGCCTAATTCATCTGAACGTTTATTTAAAAAGAATCTTTACATCCAAATTAACTACCTTAGTTTATATTATGTAAGACCATCTACAATGGAGAGTCCTTCACCATTGTAAATAGGCATCCCCTTTGTGGCACCAATGAATACGGTGCTTATGAAGGTGAGTGTTTGTATAGGCACCCTCCCTCTCCTATTATTCATGAGTCCCACATGTACAATTAATTTTATTTTTTATACATATTTAATTATTGTATTATTTTGATATTAAAAAATAATTATATAATAGTTGTAAATAATAGTTGAATTTGATTTGATTTTAAAAAAAAATAGTTGAATTTGAATTTGCTTGTAGCATAGCGTTGGAAATTTTAGTTGACATTTCTTGCATTCAATTACTCCTTAAAAAAAATGTTTGTTTTTTAATAATTTATAATTAAATTATTTCAATATTTTAAAACTATATAATTATGAATGAGTATAAAAATTATTGTTAAAATGTAATGATATAGAGTTATTGTTGTCAATTAATAATTATTTTAAGGTGTTGGGTTGAAGAGATTGTGTGTTTATTACGTATTAATTATAAAACGAATGACGTGTACAGTCGGAACTCATTTAAACACTCAAATGGGTGCTGTATTGTGGGTGGTGTAAGTAAATACTTTTCCATTAAAATAGCTTCATTCATTTCATTAATAAAGGTTAAAAAAGTGACTCCACCCACACTTGAAACTTTAGCCATGTTCCGCCAATAGTTATAGTGATAAATGACTTAATAATTCATCTAAACTTTGGTGGAAAATGATCTAATAATTAAAAACTAAAAGTTATACTGATATAGTATGCCACATTAATATTATAATGTCGTCTTTCACATTACCTAAGGTTATAATATTCAATTCAAATATAGCTCTAAGAGATCTACAACTATATATAATTTTATATAAAGATTAATAGTAAGTAATAAAATCACATGTGGTACATTGAAAAGTCTCACACTCTCACTATCATTCTCATTCTCACTCTGGCTATATGGCTTGCTTGTCTTGATGAATGTATGTGTCATATGATCTTTTTTTGCCACGCAAGCACCTATGCAAATTAACAGCATTAACCTTTCATTTAGCTTCATTGCTTGCTTTACAAGCATGGACTAACTTTTTATTACTTGTGGTTATTCAAGCAGTATGCCACACTATCAAAGGCCTCGTTTCTTCCACGTGAGATAAGACTACTATTTATATTTAAAAAATACAAAGTGAATGGCAGAAGGAGATGCACCTTTGAATCAAGACTACTTTAGATGATAGTTACGTAAAAAAAAAAACAGTGTTCAATATAGGTTAGTACTTTTGTTAACCATATCGATAACGTGCCGTAAGAATTAAATTAAAAATGCTTACAAACTTAAAAGACTTATGTGTGACTAAAATAATTTAAAAAATTAATTTGTTATAAAACTCAAACTTAAATGTCTTATGGGTGACAAAAATAACTTAAAAATCAATTTATTACAAACCTCAAACTTAAAAAACCTATGGTGCAATTTAACCGTTCAATATATAAGAATATACCAAATTGGATTCTTTGCACTCACAATAAACACTTCAATAAGAAAATGTAACGAATCTTGATTCTTGACCGTTCATGAAAAGGGAAAGATACACATGGTTCCACGAAGGCAACTATGAATCTCTACCATTTTTTTGAAGGATATGGAATCTCAACCATGTTACCTTAATTAATTATTTTAATATGAGTTTGTCTGCATGTACAATCACACGTTAAAATAACTAAAAGTAATTCTCTGAAGAAAAAAAAAACTAAAAATAATAATAATTTTTATTAAAAAACAACAATCGTTAATTAAAAAATTATATATTTAATATAAAATATATAAGTTTCAATACAAAGACCAAAAACAAAACTATTTTTATAAGAACTATAGGCAAAAACAGTAAATTCTTGAACTTTATTTGCATTTCAGTCGAACTCCAGATTATTAATCCACTTTTCATGAGAACTTGATGGTTAACCAAAACAAAAGCAAAAATGAGTATATTTGATGAGATTGTGTAACTCAACTGATTTGAGCTAATGGTTAAAGAGTTGAAGGTCCAGAATTCACATCCTGACATAGAGGAAAAAACTAATACTCCCTCTGATCCTAAATATAAGAGAAGAATCTTTTTTTAGGTTCATTGAATTATTAATGTATCTAGACTATAATATAAACTAAGTACATCATTCATTCTATGAACCTAAAAAAAGAATCTTCTCTTATATTTAGGATCAGAGAGAATAAAATCTAAACCCTTGAGAGAAACACACTCTAAGGTCGCAATTTAACACCACCAAACAAAAACAGAAGCTACTATATCAATGAGCTAAATAATATTTAACCCCCTGCCATTTGGGCGAGTCTTGGTTTAGTCCCCTGTAAAAAAAAAGGTTGTAGATTCCCCCTTGCCATTTGAAGATTCTTTCGTTTTAGACCTTCGTATATCTAAATGTGCAAATTTAATGAGGTGTCGCGAAACTTTAACGATTTTGCATAGGGTCTGGTAAGAGGGTAGTAAGAGGTAGTTCACTATTTTAGGCACCTTAAATCATTCATTCACAAATATCAAGTCCATCCTCCATTTGTTCCTTTTTATTTCGTTAATAGTATTATTTTTGATATACCTATTTATCTTATTTCTAAAACATCTTTAATCATTTATTATCTGTTCTTTTTTTATATGTCTCTCCACAATAAATATCTAAGAGTATTGACAAAACAATTAAGGATGCATTGAACTTTGAAAATAATAGATAAATAAGAATAAAATTTCTCATGCAAATGTGACAATATTTAAAGAGGAATTGAGAGAGCTTTTTTTTATGGCAACATATACTAATAGGAAAAGATGGTACAAGAAGTACTTGAACCCAATATCAAAAGATGAAAGTCAAGAACAACCACTAACTAGAGTATTAATTTATCATTTTACATATATAATATAATTTAGGGTTAATAGGTCTTTACCCCCTGTAATATAGGTCATTTTTGGTTTTCTCCTATAAAATATTTTTTCTGATTCACCCTCTGTAAAATATATTTTTTTTATTTACTCCTAATAGGCCAAACAAAAATAAATTTTATTTTTTTTTCAAGAAATTTTCGTTTTTGTTTGACCTATTAGAGTGGTAAATCAAAAATATATATTTTACAGGGGTAAATCAAAAAAATTTTTACAGGGTGTAAAACCGGAAATGACCTATATTACAGGGGGTAAAAACCTATTAACCCTATAATGAAAGCACTGGAGGAGGAATGGACCATCATATTACAATTTACAAATTACTAAATTGTAAAGTTAATTTGGTGAAATATTGGAATATGTCTAGTGTGATTTTCATTCAACTGTCCAGGTTTATTGATAGTCTGACTGCATAGTTTTTTTTTTTGTTGAGGAAAATGACTGCATATATATTTTCTCAAATGAACATAGATGGAAATCCGGGCCCAAGAATATACCATCTTGAATTGGGAATATGACAAAAACTTTAAGTGATGAATCTACTTTTGTCCCAAGATGGTTTGAAAGGTCAAAAGCATACCTATATTGGTTAATGATTTGGAGATTCTCAAAATATTCAGTAAATCTTAGCAATGTATGATGATTGATGACATGAATGGTTAATAATACGTGTAGTGTAGCTTTTTGTAGATAAGTGGGTGATGATGTGGTAATTTATTTAGGTAAGAGTATCTGGTACATAAAGCTTTGGTCACCTTATTTCTCTTTTTGGTGATTATATATACACCCTTAATTCTTCTCATCTTCATTGGTGCATTATGGAATTATGTGCTTGTGATTGCCTTTCTATTCAAAGAAAATCATGAGTTCCACATCTAACAAGTTGAGCCAGAGCAACAGGCTTCTTGCCCAAAAACCAATAAACGAGGCTAGTAATATTCAAGGAGAAGTCTTGAATATTAATGGTAAGTATATAGAAAAAGTTTGCATTTTCATTAAAATAATTAACATATATATGTTTAGGTAAACCAAGATATCCTATTAAGAATTTGACATCTACCAACATATATTTTTCCACACTCATTGACCAGATATCAAACAATACTAGTCAAATGATTAAGAGATTCAAACATCTATCACTTGTGTCACATCATATTGATTAAGATATATATGTTTACCGCTGAGATAAAGAAAATGAATATTGAAAATCAACCAAGTTGTGGGGTGGAGGTGTCACTACTATTTGTAGTGGCATCATTTCAATGTGTGGGTGGGACTAGAGTTTTCTTTCAATATACCTCCTCACGTTCTAGATCATTAGGTTTGGTTTGTAACCCGATCGATATGCTAATATATCATATTAGGTTTTTAAATTAGGTTTAAGTCATTCTTACAAAATCAGTTTGTAAGATGATATGTGTTACTATTTCTAAACAAATTTCAGGTCATCTTTATTCAATGTGAGATTTGTGTTTTTCCCAATATGTAGGAAAAACAATTTCTGTGAAAAACTATGCACTTTCCTCTGAAGAACAGAACAATCTTATCTCTGAGATACAGAATGCTCTGAATGATCACAATCACGTTATTGATGATGATGACAAGCTACGGTTAGTTATAAACATAATCATGAAACACTGTTTTGAACTATTGGAGATGAAAACACGTTCTGCAAATGTAGATTCTGCCACAACATATGAACACAGTCTATGGTGGATTGGAGGCTTTCGTCCATCTAAACTTCTTCAGGTAATGCTTGTTGATATTTTGTAAAGATGAGTTAGACCCAATTTCAACACTATATATTGTCACTTGGGCATTCATTTTGTTCTTTATATTTTTTTAGGGGTAGAATTAGTTAGAAACATATACAACCAATTTGAATTATGTTTCCTTGTAAGTACTATGTGATTTAATTTGGATATATATAGGTTATTCTGCCTCAACTGAAACATTTGTGCACTCAACAACAACTTTATGATATTTATAATCTCGGACAATCATGTCAACAAGCTGAATATGCTCTTGCACAAGGCATGATAGAACTCCAACAAATCATTGATAAAGCAACATCAGCAGGTGACAAAGAGTATCAACAGACGTATGTACCTCAACACCTAAGCTTCTTCAAAGAGGTAACACCTATTTTTTAAACCCTACACACTCTCTAACACGGCTCGATTATAAGTTGAAATTCATGCGAGTCTCATCATATAGAAAACTGACTTGGTTTCTTGTAACTAACTACAGGCTGATAATCTTCGCCGGCAATTCTTGCATCAGTTTTCTCGTCTCTTTACAATTTCTCAGCAAGCTGAGCTCGTAGTTACTCTGAAGGAACACCTGCATAATCCGCAGCCTCGGAGCTCACTCTGAGAAGAGTCAAGACAAATGAAATGATACTATATAATAGAATATAGATAAAATAAACTTCATTTGCTTCCAATTAATTTGGTATCAATGTGTGTCATTTAAATTGCTTTTTTAGTAAGTCATTTAATTTGCTTAGATGTATTTGTAATGAGAAATGTTAGTAACACTCTGTAAGCTGCTATTTTCTATGCACTCTATTTCATTTCATGAGTTTCACAGAATCCACATAATTTAGTATATTGAGAAAATACACTATAGTGTGTGTTGCTTAGTCCATGTTTGTAATTTATGCCCATATTGAGGTTTAAAGTAATGACTAGGGAGCATGTCATTTTGTTTTTGCTGGCCTATCTACTTTTAGCTTCCTTCAATTGAAGAGTGACTCTTGCAAAGACACGACCCTAAATGAAATTTATTTGGACACACATTAATAATAAAGTTTAAAAAAGAAATAATATTAAGTGATATGACTAAAATATCCTTATTAAGCTAAATAAATCAAGCATTCATCTTAACAATTTAATTATCCCCAAGGAGTTTCAAGAAAAATAAATAATGTTTGGTAACAAAGATGAGATGGTGAGCTTCAATATGGATGCAGTCAAGCAAGTCCTAGGCGACAATGGCATAGACTAGTTGTAAATAACTTGAGAGGAAATGAGAGGGGTAGCAAACAAGCCCCAAACAAGAATATATATTTACTATTTGCACGTGAGGGTGCATGGAGTAGTAAACAAAACTGGCCTAGTTGTATCTTAGGCCCACAATCTTTTTAGCACAAGTTGTATGAGGGGACACCTCCCTCGTGGCAATGGAGACCCCAAAACGTAGTGACTTTTTCCTTCCCAAAGCGACTTCAGGAAATTTCGGTGCTCTAAATTTTTATGGAACCAGCGAAAGGATATGTAATTCTGACACTTCCAATCAAAGGTGTGCCTAGTGTCCGATGCGTGTTAGTGTCCAACACCAACATAACACACACATGTGATTACATTCAATCACTTTCATTTGCTTAAAATATTACCGGTGTCTATGTCACTGTCGCATATGCATTAGTGTTTCATAAGTTATATGCAAAAGCAAAAAATTGGGGACAAACATACTGAACTGAACCCTCACAATCGCAACAGAAAATGTAGTTTGTGTGCAACACAGATAATATTATAGCTTCATTGTAAACATATATAGGAGTAAATAAACTATATCCTAGTATAACATAACTGCTAATCACCAGCCATATCCAGGAGGGGAAAAAGTGCAGTAAAGGGGTGTTTTGTTACTTGTTAGCATTCTTCATAAGGAGAATAGGGACCTTGGGATGTGTAAGACAAAAAATGATGATACTGCTAAGAGTATATGGTTAACTGGAGATAATCACTTCCCACTTGAGCACATATGAGAGACCAGTTTGATAACTTCCCACATGGGCGCATCATTCTGCAGGGAAAAAGTTGCAAGTTAAAATTAGATACTCGGTCACCCCTTCACCTGGTACTTAACATAAGAAATATAATAATGTTTGTCACCTTATACAAATCATATAGGAAGATCTATCTATGAATTAATTTAGTTTAATAATAACTAGATGTTTGGAAGGAACAAGGAATCCAAAGATGTGTTATCATCCAGCTAATCAACTTACCATTAAAACAACATCAAAAGCTTCTCGATAGCAGCTAAGTGAGTTCTCAACGTTGTGGTTCCTGCAACAATTCAAAATACCAGAAGAAAAAAAAATTAAGTCAGGGATCAAGTCACAATCATAAATGCCTTATAGTCATCGATTGAGCTCAAACTTAACAAAAATCGCAGCAATTAGAATCTGGCAAATGCTTTACTTACAAAAATCCCACAGAAATTCGAGTATCGTAATTTAAACCATCAGACATTCCCAAGTCTCCAGTGTGATCACCAAGAAGGAGAACGTTGGTTCTCTTCTTGAGCAAGTCATTGTCATCAGTTGGACCATCAATATCACCGAATCGTTCGTGAACAGGCGCAGCCATATCAAGAGCATGCTCATTTTTATTTAAGCTGTGAATCAATTTACCTGTGATCAAAATTGAGAAGTAAAAATTAAGAACTGGTTCTTGTTAAGTAGGCATAAAAAATGTTTCTTTTCAACTCAGCAATAAGCTTCAAAAATCTGATTTTGTATATGAGAAAACAAGGCTATATGTGAAGGACTGAAGGTCAATATCAAATTACAGAACTACATTGTAATACAAATGTACTTTTCACTATCAAACTACAGAATGTTTCTTTTTTGTCCGACTCACTCACCAGGGCTTAAACATAATTAAATAAATAAACATTGTAATACAAATGTACTTTTCTGAATTACCAGTGAAACCTAAAGGCAATTAATTATTATGTAATGCCTCAGCCTCTGAAAGATATATTTGCATATGAACATTGAGAAGACAAGCAAACAAATACACAATAAATGGAAGTTGGAAACATAGAATCACCTTTAAAAGATACAAGTTGGCCATTGTTAAATACCATCCTGTTGGATACTATCTTCACATTTTTGAAGGATCTGCGAAGCTTCTGCCTTAGAACCTGTTATTATTGGAAAAAGCGAGACAGAGATATTGAGAAACACAATCAATAACCGACAAGAAAATGAAGAGAAATTCTTTGTAACCTTGCCAACATAAAACAAAATAGACTTTTCACACCTCTTCGATGATATCAGCAAGCCCTGCAGAGAATATTAATACAGGAATGTCTCTTTCCTGAAAAATAAGAAAATGGAAAATGGGATCCAATGTCAGCAATCGAATATACATATTACATGTCATAAATTCTCCTGATATAAAATTAACATATCAACGTGTAAGAACTTATATTTGTCGAAGAAAGGTGGAATCTATACCTCCAAAAATTCAAAAAGCTCGGAAACACCTTCCCTAAAAGCTATGTTAGCATTAGCAACTGATTGTTTTATTGATTCATATGTAAGTCCTCCTTCAATAAGAAGAGCATGCGTTTTTCCCCACCTAATAATACACCAAATCTTAAGTTTCAGCATCAAACATTAATGTCAATCGGATAACACTGTACCACTGGTGCACAACATGTGTGAGTGTTGTAACTTGTAACTAGTAAGTAAACTCTGGGGGTACTGTATTCAACTTAAAGCCTATATATGTAGACCAGCATTGAGAAACTGAATCACGTACCACTCTTCCATGAGTTTCCTTTTCTCTTCAAGCCCAAGAGTAGGAGAAAATTCCAATGGATGGTAATGTTCATATAACTGCTGCCTTTTAGCATCATATTCTGGATTATCCTGCTGCAAAAGGCCATGACTGCCTACAAATGATTCTATTAGATATATATAATACATAGCCAGTTTCGTAATTTTTGACATGTAAGGGAGCAAGAAAGGGAAAACAAAATTTTCATGTAACATACTTTGGCCTCGAGTTCCATTAACCCAAAACTTTGTCAATGTGGCATCAAAATCAGCAATCACCTACAAACAAGAAAATAGAAGTCTTAGGATTTGGGTTGAGAGAATATCTTAACACTGCAAAACCGACTTATAAGGTGAGAACTGCCCACCACTTATAAACACATTTTCAGACATTATCTCACTTCTCAAAACACCCAGGTCTGCACATTTGGAGTGTGACTCGATTGATCTTTGATCGTCTCTGATATCATCTTAAATTTTTCTATTCCGTATAATTCAACCCTCCAAAAAAACCCTAAAAAAATGAGACTCTTAAACACCACCTCACGTCCACTAGTATCTCAATTTTACAAAACCGGTTTGTTCTAGCCCTTGTAAACACATTTTCAAGCATTATTATTTAGTGTGGGACTTCTCAACAAGAAGCATATTGAATTACTAGTAATGCACCCAATTTTGTGTTATGCAATTACAATGAAATGATGACATAATAAAATTATGAAGGATCAAATACAAAATGCTAATCATTGATTTGCATGAAACTCAATTATCATTCAAATGGGGTAGAAAAAAACCTGAAGCTTTTGAGGACCGGCGGAACGAATTGCGGCAAGTTTGTTGTGGAGTAAAACAGGATCACCCACCAGCGTCAATTCTGAACCCAATTTGATATCCTCCATTTCCAAATATTTTCCACAACAAAATGTAGAAAACGAAACCCTTTAAAGAAGAACATTACATGCAATAAGGGGGTGTAGAAAAAGTAAAAAAGAGAAGAGGGGTGAATTAGAAAAAGGAACCTTGATGTTGAAGAAGTGTAACGGGAAAAGTGACGTGGGAGAAAGTTGGTGGTGAGTATGGATTGGAGTTGGAGGCGATAACTCATTTGAGTGTGGAGAATTGTTGAGAGAAAATAAGTGCTTACATAGTTAAGTTAAGTTAAGTGGTGTTACCAGAAAAATTAACAAAAATGTGATTCATGTGTCTGATCTCAACCTCTGCATGAATTACAGGTCACAAGTAAATGAATGGATGTTACTTCACGTCATAGGTTCGGTCTTTGCATCTTCCTACTCACTTCTTAATTGGGTATTGGAGGGTATTCGGCCCTTGCCTCCAAATCACCATAGTAATTAGTAACTAACTCTACTCACTTTTTTGTCAATGGGTAGTGTAGTTGTCACAATCTTCTAATTATGTGTGTTGATTACTTTCTCACTTTCAAATTACACCGTTAGTTTTAAATTATATTTCACTTTAACAATTTAATATAAATTAAAAAATGTAGTTAATATTATATAGAAAAAAGTAATTATAAGTTGTTTTGCAAAAATATTCTACATTAATGTTATGAAACATAAATTAAAATAATTTGAAAAAGATAGAATAATAAATAATAAGACCATCTGCAACATAGCACTTCATTTTGGATGTTTAAATGGGTCATGCATGTACACATCATCTTTTTTTTTTAATTTTCAATGATATTATTACTTAATAAACACTCAATCTTTCCAACCTAGCACCTCAAAAAAAAAGGTTAATAAATAGATCTTATTAATAACTCAATGTCATTGCATTTCAACAAAGTTTATTGATTTGTGTACAATTTATTACATATGGTCCACGAAAATTAAAGAGAGAGAGGGTGCTTATATAACCACCCTTCCCTAAAAGCACCAAACATTTTCTCTCCACAACGAGGGTGCTTATTAATTTTGATGCTAAGTAAGTACCGAACAAAACAACACAAGACAGAATGACACATGACAAATATTATAATGTTAAATATTTTTTTGTCTTATGCTCCCTCCGTTTCTAAATATAAGCAAAATTGAATTTTTTAGGTTCATTCAATTAATGATGTATGTTGTCCATAATATGAACCACATACATCATTAATTGAATGAACTTAAAAAATCAATTTTGCTTATATTTAAAAACGGAGGGAGTATAATTTTTGGTGAATAAAATTTAAGTAATGTAGACAACTTGTATGCGGGGCAAAGTTGTTTTTATGGTTTAGTGATGGACCAAATTTTTAATTTTTGTTCGATCTCTTGCATGCATTTTTCCTCTCTTTGAAATTGTTTTACAAACCAAATACTTTACAACTTGAGTTGACCTGACATGTTTTTCATTTTTTAGCAGATCTAACGCACTCATAAATCTCTTTTAAAAAACAAAAAATGTCTTTAAATTTAAGTTTCAATCCAAATAATAATTAGAAAATAACAAGAGAAAATCTTTATACGCAAGAAGAAAAAGTAATAATAAGAAGAAAAAAAGCAATTAATAATAAAATATTTTATTGCTCTCAATTTGGTAGTAAAATTGCAAACTCTCACACAATTGTCATGTTTTTTTAGGGGACACGATTGTCATGTTGTCGCTCTAATTTTATTTTCTAAAAACTTTTCAAGACTGGTGTTGTAGTCTTGAGATTTTAGAGTATTCTCATTTTGAGATCTCGATTTCAAATCTTTTCGATTCTAACAATTCTTATGTTGGATTGGTTCATACAACGCTTTGTTTTAGTTCTAATTGAACGTTTGTCACTCGACAATAACATTGACCATCCTTGAACTGAATATTGTATTTTTAGAAAGAAAGAAAAAATCTAGATGGACCTCAATTCAATAGACAAAGTTTAAAGTAAATGAATGGAGAAAGAATTCCAAATTAATATACTCATTTCAAAATAAATTATAAAAAAAATGTTTTAAAAAAGTTAAATGTATTTAGTCAAATTTTGGACAAATACATCTGACTTACGACCATGGATCAGTTTACACTTCTTTTTAGAGGAAGTATCATCTGATTCGGTTGTATAGCTCGGATCGGTATAATGCAAGTATATATTTGGTATTTCTTCTCAAATTTATATTTTTTTTGACAATATGTTGTCTTTGACTGCTGTATTTTTACAATTTATTTATTTTTTGACATTTGAAAGACAATATATATTTATTTTATATTTTTGTTGAAGAAATTTTTGTCACCGAAAAGAAAAAAAATGAGTTGTTTATTTATGGGTAGCACTTGGGTGACATTGTCATATAAGTATTATCAGTTTATTCATCTAGCTGATCGAACACATGGCAGGCCTTGATTGGTAAGACTTTTTCCCAACGTTTTGAATAAAAAATGTGGTGGATGATATTATAGCCGTTAGAACCCTTTGTTGTCACTCATCATTCTCTCACTGTTTTCGAGAAACCCAAAGAAAAATATCACACTCACTGTTTTCTCATTCTTCAACCCTATTTCACAATAATCCCAATTTTATTTTTCACTTTAGAAATAATCCCGTAGTAAAATCTCACAGAAAAAAATGAAGGGAGTGAAAGGAAAATTGATGAAGAAGCTCAAATCAATCAAACAGGTCAATTATCTAATGCCAGATAAAATTCTTCAGGTAAAATCCATTGATGGGTATGCAGATTTTCTTCCAAAGATTTCATCTTTCAACATACCCAACCCGTTTGTTTCTCGAGAAAATGAGTCGAAGAAAAGTTGCGAGAATTTGCATGAAGAACAACCACAACCAGAAATTATTGATGTATCAGAGCTTATGAAAGATCTTGAAGAACATGAAGAAGAAATGGATTTGGATGATGATGATTACAATGATAATAAAGAGAATATTAGTCACAAAGGTGTTGTTTCGGTTTCGAAGATTGGTAACAGAGAAGAAACAGAGTCAAAACAGAGTGAAGTTTTGAGAGAAAAAAGACCACCACTGTTACCAAGAGCTAATACTGATAGAAAAAGGAAAAGTCCTCTTTCTGAGAGTGATAGTTTATCGTTCCGGAGACCGGATTTGAATTCCGGTAGCTTATTTGATCCGAAACTACTCTCTGCGTTCGAGGAAGCTGTGAAGGAACAGAGGAAAAACAGAGTTGAGGAAGAGTTTACAAAGGTGGATAAAATTGAATTTTTTGATGAAGATGAAGAAGTTCAAGTTGACCCTTTAACGTTGTTTGAAGAGAAGTGTCCACCAGGTGGTGATGGTACTGTGATTTTCTACACAACATCGCTTAGAGGAATCAGAAAGACTTTCGAAGACTGCCAAAAAATTCGATTTCTTTTACAAAGTTTCAAGGTTTTGTATCTTGAGAGGGATATATCAATGCACAAGGAGTATAAGGATGAATTGTGGAGCCTTTTGGGTGAGAAAGTTGTGCCTCCAAGGCTTTTTGTTAAGGGAAGATATATAGGTGCAACAGAAGAGGTTTTAAGTCTGCATGAGCAAGGAAAGTTAAAGAAAATTCTTGAAGAGGTTCCAATGGATTGTTCTAATGGACCTTGTGATGCTTGTGGTGGTTTAAGGTTTGTGATGTGTTTTAAGTGTAATGGTAGCCATAAGATTTTGGCAGAAAAGGAAGAGATTGATGAGTGTTTGTTGTGTAATGAGAATGGATTGATGGTGTGTCCATATTGTGGCTAGATGGAGAATTTTGTCCATACTCATCTGTTCAATTTGAGGTAATAGTGTTTATACTTCTGTGTTGTGACTATATTGATAGAGTTTTGTAAGTAATTGAACTTGTTGAAATTTCATTCTTTCAATTCTTTGGTAAGTGCTTTAGGCACTTCATTGGCTGCTTGTACTATTTCTTTGATGAAATCTAAAGTTGTTTTAATATTAGATTTTGTGTCCTTTTTCAATGTCTCTAGTTTCATACCTTAAAATAAAGGATCTTACCTGTTGTAATGTATGCATATTATTAGAGTAAATAGATATTTTACTCATTGAAATTGTAATGGTCTGTTTAATGAGTTCTCTTGGTCTTGATGGATGATTACTAAAGAAATATTTTGATGGAGAGACTTAAATTGATTGATATTCTTTAAGAAACTTATTAGCTATTTTGTAAATTTGAGGAAGTTTACCTACTCTTGTAAGTTCGAGGACTAAAATGCATATTTACTTGAGGCTTCAATCAAATGTCAGTGGATTGTTATTCTTTTCTGCTGCACAAATGTGTTCTACTACCTTTACTTGTTTCATTGAATTGAAAATTGACATAAAGAAACTCTTTGATGTCTAATTTCAATTCCTATCCTCTCTCCACCCTTAATATTTAAGAGAATCAAAATTAAGTGAGGTGAGATTTTGTTCTCCTACTCCATCCTCCAAAAGGGTGTGAATCAGACAAGAAAAGTGTAAAATTTCTCTCATTCCTTGCTCCATTGCCCCCAACTAAACTAAGTACATGTAGTGAATGTTACCAAACATAGGTGTAATTCTCTTGTTTTTTTCTTTCTTTCTTTTCCTAATTGAAAAATAGATGGAGGTATTGTCACTTGGTGCATCGTGGATAATCGATTTATATATTATTACTAATTACTAATAACATTAACCAAAGGCCAAGTCTCTTGTCTTTCTTTTTCATAGAGCTGTTCATAACGACGATGGTAATTTGACGGGTTCTCTCATGGATAAGAATCTCCACGGAGATGGCATACATATCTAACTGTTTTTTCGTCTTGGAAATAATCCTCAAGTCGTCTTCGCAACTCCAGTTCCATGTCCATTATCTCGGGGATTTCATGTTTATTGTTTTCTGCACAAGCAAAGAGTTGGTTATGCTCTTCAATTGTTTGTGACAGTTTCTTCACCAGTGTGATCGGATTATGAAGAATGGATTCGCCCGCCTGACCACTGACTGCTGAAGGAGCTGGTGATCATTGACTGGAACGAGGATCAGTGATGGTGTTGTGGTCGTTCTGTCCAAAAATGTGGAGGAGGACGAACGAAGGTGCTCGTGATATTCTTCTTTAAGGCGATGGTACACAAAGGTTAGGGTGTTGCACTAACAAACACTCCAATCTCAAGTTAGTTTTTGAGTGAAATGTTTAATAGAATAGAATGTGTACATTTCTTCTGGTGCAACGGTCCTTTTATAGGTAGGATTTAAGGAAAAATATGTGATAAATTCGTTGAGGTTGTCAAGGAATTGGCACTGTGATCGACGGATCACCCTCTGACTCTGATCTTCATCATGCACTGGTAGTTGCCGAGAGGTTACTTACACTAGTGTACTGACAGTGCAGTGTTCTTGTGTGTTCCCTCGTAGTAGAGTCCATCCATTATGAATTTGGTCCGAAACACATAATATATTAAAAATAGCTTCAATGATCCATCCCTGGTATATTTATTACTTTTTGATCAAAAAAAATTTCATAGATTTCTGATATGCGTTGCACTTTCATGGTTTTAATATGTTTTACAGTTTAATCACCATAAAAAAATCATAATATTTGGTTTTAAACATATTGAAGACATCAATTCCTCAAAAGCAGCAACAGTTACAAAGTATATTCTACGTTAGAGATTATCTGATCAACTCATGGTATGATATATTATTTAAGTTCATGGCTTACAAGAATGTGGCAATTTCTATGTCTTCAACTTTTATTTAAAAAAATTGAATTTTGTGATATAAATTAAACACCAATTGTAGTAAGCAATCGTAAAACTTAGTTAGCACAATAATAATTAGATTAAATACCATAAAGAAATATGGAATTTTTTTCACTTTTATTTTACTCAATTATTTTTCTCACTATTTAGCCTCATTTTCTCCCTGTATTCTGTAACGTTAGAATCATCAATAAATATTAATAATTCCTTCCCATCTTAAATGCACGGTTACATCTCTTGATGTTTTAATTTCCATGTCTACATTTTAAGCCTATCTCTTGCTAGCTAACTTTCTCTCAATCTATCCAAACCTCAACATGTTGCAGCATCAAAACCCTTCTGTTCTCTTACTTTCATCATTGTTTGTAACATTCCTCTATCAATGTTCAGCTACTCAATTCATAGTGGGGGATTCAGCAGGTTGGGTTATTCCACCCTTTCCAACATACTACAATAATTGGACAAACACCCATTTCATTAGAGAAGGAGACTCTCTAGGTAAAATTCTAACCAATATTCTTAATTTAGGAGGATTATGATTTTTAAATTCTTTCTTTGATATATTTATGTTAGCTAGATAGGAACATTATATATATTAAGGTTTTTTTTAAACAAATTTATATTAGAGATTTGAATTCCATTTCATGTGTAAAAAATTGAAATCGAATTCCTTGGAATTTTTCGTATTCACACATTGGGGTCATTGGTGGCTGTTCGATCAAGATCGGACAGTCAAGAAAATGTAGATTTTAGTTTTTTTTTGTTTGTTTTATAAATCAAAAGACCTAGCTAGAATTTGAACCATTTGGTTTCAATCGAATGACCATTGATGTTCCGAACATGCGAATGAGAGAAATCCTCGACGAAACGGAATCTAACTTCCCAAAAATCATTGTCATAAAACACTTGTTTCTTATATATCAATCTTTATCTCTAGCTTCATCAAAGAAAATATAAAGAGGAAACTAACGAAGTTATTTCAAATGATAATATTCCATATAGTTTTCTATATGTCATGATATATTTGACATCTTTCTAAAAGTCTGTCTTTTATATTTAACAAATGACAAAAACATCATCTCTAAACCAATGACAAAAAACATTATTTTCGAAATTGTCTGTATGCAAGAGTTGGTTTAAATTAATGTGATCATATATATCAAATTAATTAGGGCTATTGCACAATAGTTTTTTTTTATTATCTTTTGAAATACATGCAACACTATATATCCAAAACATGCATGTGTACACACAGTTTTTGTTATTGCTAAATTGAACATTTGATGCATTTGTTCTAATGAATTTTGAGAGTTGTTTACACAGAATTCAATTTCGACGCAAAATTCTACAATCTGATTCAAGTATCACAATCTGAGTATGAGCATTGCACAGCACTTGAACCTCTGAAGGTATTCAACAGTAGCCCAGTAAATTTCCCATTAAAGGAAAGAGGTGTCTACTACTTCATATGCAGTGTCTCAAATTATTGTACTTTAGGCCAAAAAGTTATAATTGATGTCCATCAAATTCCTCCACAAAATCCACCAACACCATCAGCATCACCTCCACAACAAGTACCAAAGATATCTCCACAATTATCACCAAATGGTTCTGCTCCTCAACCTAGTGGTGGCACAAGTAACCCTCCAGCACCTATAAATGTACCATCTCCGACTCCTCTAGGTGGTAATGTTGGGTGTCCTCCTACACCATCTTCTATTCATGGGGTGAAGTCTAATATTGATGTTGCATTATTGGTTTGTGCTATGTTTGGTACATTCCTAGGATTTTGGATGATGTAGGATAGGGCATGACATTTTCAAGGTGCTTTTTAGATTATATTTGATTCTATTTAGTGGTTTGGCAGGGTTAGTTTTGGTTTTTGATTAAATTAAATTGAGATACTCATATGCTTGTTATAATGTAATGGGATATTTTGATTTTTTAGTATTTGAGAAGAATTTGTTGCGTTTGGAAACTGGTTTCCTTCGATATATACGATCACATTCAGTTACAATAATCACAAACGAAACAAATCAACCATTTGCGTTAATATATATACCAATTGCCCATAAAGTATACTATAAGATTGTAGGAAGACCTACCAATCAATATCACCATCAAGCATATGAAGCAGCAACAACTACTTGAATTAATACTATTGCTGTTACACAATTTGACTTCACCGGGACATGAAAAATTGAGAGAAGTGCAACATAAAAACAATGGCTGAAATCATATAACAAGTCATATTACAAAAAATATCTCTAATTATAAAACATATAACTAAATGATAGTCCTTTCAAAAACAAACAAAACTAAATGATAGTCGAAAATTGTTTTACGGTCGAAGTAAACTAAGATTAAAATCTTTCAAAAAAAAAAGTTGTTAATAGCTACTGAAGATCATTGATCAACTTTATACCCGATCCAAAATCCACACATCTCCTCATGTAAGGAAAAGCTGTGCCAATATCATCTAAGGATTTTTCCATGCAATCATGTTTAGGAGGTATATGAAAACAAGGCTCCATAGAGACATCTTGCACGCAAGGCGAATCCGGGACTTTGGCATCTAATAATTTGTAAAGAACCCACGGCTTTATGCCTGCCAAACTCTGAGCCACATAGCCAAAAGTTGATAGAGAGCTAGTAACCAAAACATCACATAAACTCAATAGGTATATATCTGTCCATGCTTTCTTGTTGTGCAAGTTATCACCAAACTTTTGATTCTCTTCATGACTTGGCTGATAAACCCCAACGATTTCTCCTGTAACAGTTGGTTTGTTCAAATACATAGTCCTAAGATTCTCGCCATACTCTGGATATAAAGATGTTACCAAAACAGACTTCAAAATCTGATTTTTCGATGGAGACTCGTTTGAAATATTTGTGGCAAAATCAGGTAGTATCTTATGCTTTTGGCTGCAACTCAAAGTTTGATTCATAATTGTTTGATATGGAGTGAGATTAGGATTAAATACTCTTATTTGGATCCCAATCTTCTCATCTGCCTTGGCTATATATGCTTGATAGAACCTTTTGATTGGTCCCCATACATCATTTGAAGGTAGAAATAGGTAGCGTCCCAAATGGTGAAAAACCGTGTCTTTGTTTGGGAACATTTTGCTAAGCTCTTGGTTGAAGGATGGAACCATAAAAAGAGAAGGTACAAAATATTGATCTGATCTTAAAATCAAGAGGGGTACCTTATGCAGAAGATTTTGACTATGATCACAAGAGAAAAACTTTTCATGATCATCACTTGTGTGTTGTAAATTGAGATGCATAACTGATGGTAATAAGAACTGAGTTGAATTGTTTTCCTTATTCCTTTTCAACATGCTTTGATATGTTTCAAAATGATGTCTTTTGTTGTTGTCACTAAAAGGGAAATCTTTAGGCAATATCCATGTTGAATTGGGGAATGGTTCACAAAATAGGCCAACCATGTCATCATTAAACTCCACCAATAGGACTCGATCGGTGAGGATTGCATAAAGGAATGCTGAAGTCATGCTCACCATTCTGTTTCCTAAGCCATTGGCATATGTCCATATTATGTACTGACATCCAGTAGTAACATTGGATTTGAATCTATTGAGCTTTACCATGGTTTTCTTGTAAGCTCTAGTATGAGGTCCACATCTTCTGTGAAGATCTTCATAGCTACGAAGTTTGGATATGAGATATGGAGAAGGTTTATGAGGCGATACCTTGCGGTATAAGTAAGATTGATATCTGCTTAAGCATGATCCTTTATCAAATCCAGAAGAGAGAAGTCCATCAAGGAGTGTGTCATTGTCAGCATGACTTTTAGTTGATGGAGATGAACTATTTTTTGAACCTGTAGATTTGAACATTTTTATTTAGTAAAGTAAACGTTATCATATAAAAATTTATAACATAAGATGTAGAGATTGATATTACCAAGACTTGACTGATTACACATGGTGCTTTGATTTCTTTCACTTAGTACACTATTCCCTTTTGAAAACCAATCTACAATATTCCCTTTTGAAAGCCAATCAAAATGACCAAAGTTTAAGCTAACTGTTAATACGAGTAAAGAGAAAGCTATGACAAAGATGACCAAGGAAGCTCTGGTCCCATTTGAGCTCAATCCCGACCATGCCATGGTGGCTTCACTTACTTGTAATTAGCAACCACTAGCACCTTCAAGATCAAGATAAGTAATGCACATAAATCAACCTCTCATAATACATAATAGTATAATATATATTACAAATAACAACTTCTATCAATTCAACAAAAAAGAAATAACAACATCTATCAGAAACTTATAATTTTCTTTTGGTACGTAGAAACTTGTAACTTAACTTATACATTATTTATAATTAGATTATTATATCCCATTTTAATTATATATTTTATAAAAATGGGTTAACATTAATAATAAGTGAGGAAATAAGAAACATCTAATAAACCTCGCAAAAAAAACATCAAATAAAATAAATAAACCCTTAAAAAATCAAATAAATAAAAAATAATTAAGATCGAAAAATAAAATCAGAAGGATATTTGTGGCTGTGGCTTGTTTAAATATATGGGTTGTAGGGGTTAAGAAGCCCAATAATGATGTGGGAAACCCAAAATTACCTTCAATACCCCCAACGGCGGTTGCCTTTAAAATTTAGTTCGAGGTGTTAAGGTAATTTTGGGGTGTGGGAGAACAATTTTTGAAGTTAAAAGAGCAATTATGGTGCTCGTTTTGGTTAGCCCACGTAGGCACTCATCTTCAATCTCTAACCTATGTAAGAGAAAGACAAAATAAAAGCTGCATACAATGATACAAGAATAACATGACAAAAAATTAAGTTAAAATTTTGATCATGTACATTACAATTAAAATACTACACAAATCTCTTGATTTTTCAGTTCGAACAAAAAAAAAAAGCCAATGACAACATGTGATGGCTGTCTCATCATCAATAGAGACTTAGAAGAATTCGATTATAAAAAAACTAGAAGAACATGAAACAAAAGTCTAAACAACATGAAATCAAAGTTGGGAGCATAACCACTACGTACGTACCTGGAGTCTGGAGGAGATTAACTGTTGCAAACAGCTCTTCTAAATCAAATATATTTAGACATATATAATTTTTTGGGTGATCAAACCAAAACAAAAGAAGAAGATATATATTTATCCTGCAAAAACAAAAAAAATAGAAATATATTGATTGCATTTCCCATAAAAAAATAAGAAATATATTAATTGCCTGATTTCTTTCCATATATTTTTAGAGGAAATTTAATGTGGTCATTTTTGTTTTTTGAGGGGATTAATATGGTCATGTATGGTGATCGGTGAATTAACCAAGATTAGCAACAAAATATTCTTTCACCAAATGTATTGAATGCATCATTTCGAATTTTCTCTGAAAAAGAGCCATGAAAACAGTAGCGAAGAAAAATAAAAAATAACTAAATAAAAAAATAATTGTAAACGATTTGTATCAAAAGAAATTATAAACGATAAATACAGTTATTGTTAGTATGAATTTGTATATGAGAAGAAACAAGAGAGAAAAAAGAAGAAGCTACGTTACCATGAGAAATTATGACTTAAAATCAGTACTAATAATAGCTGTACTAATACAGTTCTTATTAGTATGAATTTTGTCCCTAAAAAAAAAAAATTAGTATGAATTTTGTCATGGACCATGATAAATACACTTGTTATTAGTATGAATTTGTATATGAAAAGAAACAAATGAATAAGCAACCTTCGATTTATGGTGATTATTTTGTCTTGCTCCATGACAAAACAATCGTCATAAACACTATATTCCCTAAAAAAAACTAAAACACATAAATCCTTTGATTTTGTCCTTAATTTTTTTCTTCTTCTTGGTATTCAGTTAGGAAAAAGAAAACTATATGAAATAAAAGTATTCCATGTAACAAAAAAGAATTCCATGTCTTACCAATAGAGACTTGGAAGAATTACGTAAAATAAAAAAAATACCTTGGAGAACATGAAACAAAAACCTAAAAAACATGAAATCAAATTTGGGATCAAGAAGACAAGCGCATACCTGGAGAAGATTAAGTGTTGCAATTAGCAGCCCTTCTGAATTAATTTTGCAAAGCATATAGTTTTAAATGAAATGATAACCGATACCTTTGGAGTTATAAAATGAAATATTTTTTGAAAATTGTGTATTCTATTTTTTAATTTGAAAAGTTGTTATTTTCAATGCAAATCATGTCTTCTTTTTCTTTTAAACATGTGTTTCTTCTTGCTATCCAAAGCACTTGGCTGGTATGATAAAGTTCTCTTGCAAGTGAGTAATTAGAGTTCTTGAGTTTGAATTCAACCCTAAAAATGCATCAATATTACATCTCTTAAATGACTTAAATGAGAACTTTGCCACTTAATGCGGCATACACAATTCAAAAGATTAGTATTTGCTATTGTGTATCGAGGATACTCGGTTAAAAAAATGTGTTTCTTACATTTTTACTCGATACTTTATGAGTTTGTTCCAAATTGTTATACTATTTCATTTTTTTTATATACTAATTCATCCCTTAATATTTAGGGAGATTAAAAAAATTAATAAAAGTATTAAATTTATTATCAATTATTATTGTTTTTCTATGGTTATCATTTATAAGAGAGGATGCATGTTCCCTTAAAAAAAAAAGAAAAAGAGGATGCATGTATCTTCCTTATTACAAAAATATTGTATGTAATTGAAAATTTGAAAGTGTAACATAGTTGAAACTCACATGTACACAATTGTGATGTCTTGACTCTTGGTACCTCAAACTCATACAACTGCGGTGTATCAGATTTAAACTTGAGTGAAGGTGTTCAATGTAACAATTTTGATATTGTAAGTTGAAATAGACTTTACAGACCATATCAAACACATTTAAAATAATTGTTAACATATTTTTTTTATTATTTTAAGAAGGAATAAATAAATATATGAACAAAATTTTTGGTCTACGGAAAAATATTTTAGGAAATGTTAATTGTTGTTTACTACGGTGGTTGAAATATCAAGCACATATTGTTTATGAGTTCCTCTCCCAAACTCCTCCTAACACTAACAACATTGATCATCTCTTTGATTTTTATGTGGGCTTGGAATGGTCCTCGAAAAATTAGAGTCCATTTATTGAAAATTATAGTATTATGGTCGTCGTCTTCTTGGAATGACAAATGTTTCTTGCATTTGTTGCGGTAATGAAGACGAAAAAATTAGGCACATTTTTCACGACTATGAGCCGGTTAGAAGATTAAGGGATCCTTTAATTGATGAAAATTATTGGGAAATTTCTTTTAAGTCTACCAATCTTCATTGCTCATACTTTTTTGTGGTGATGGTTTCGGCCATATGAAAAGAGCGAAATGAATAAATAATTTGACCGTAAAAATTTGTTTATGAAATAAAAATAATTTGCATAGTGCAATATTCGAAAATCCAAATAATGGAATATTTGAATTGACACATATCAACCAAAAATGAAAAAACACACATTTGCTTAGATTATACTGATCTGTATGTCTTTCTACAAACTGGACATGTCAACTTCATTATCAACCAAGGATCAACACAAGCAACATGAAACAAATGACCACAACCAGGAAGCATTCTCAACAAATCAGATTCTTTATAATCCATCAAACATATGGAACAGCAACAACTACTAATAGAATTAATATTATTGCTGTTACATAATTTCACTTCAGATAAATATGGTATAGTCCTATTTTGATCATTGCTTCTACACACATTTGTGGTACTTTGTTCCAAACGTGGTTGATCAGCTGGTTCCATTACAGTAATTGTGGTTTGGTTGGAGTTTGTGTCATGTACTCCAAGAGGCTGAGGAGGAGGTTGAGTGGAAGAAGTGGGTATAGTACATAGATAAGAGGCTATTGTAATTAAGAGAGTTATCATTATTAGGCACACAAGAAATAAGATGAAATAAGCCATTTTTCTAAACTCTTCATCATGTATGTTCATGTCTACTATATCTATACCCACATATATTATGAGATCATTGGTTAATTTTGAGCATGATGATTTTGTTTATATATGATAATTTCCGTTATGAAAAATCTATTGTGAAGTGACAATTAGAATTGCCCTTTTAAATAATTCTTGTGTTTTCCGTAATGGTAAATCTATATGTCCTATTTTATCTTATGTTGGAGCCTAATTTGTCCTATTGTAATACATAAAAAAAGAAGTCAAATTGTAAGAAAAATATTATATACTGCTGCTGCGTACCGTTATATATGTCTGATCATAATTCAAAGCCAATATTAATTAACACGAGCTCTCTTACATCTTATGTTATTCTTCATATATATGAAATAGATGGTTTTGGATCAATGTTTTAGAACATTCATCTGCATCGTTCTTTTACATATATCTGCCTTTTATTCTCTCTGTGATTTTGTGTTTTGTTTGTTGTCTTGTTGCAACATCTTTTGATTTTTCTATGTTATTGTGGTGTTCTTTTGATTTTTTATTGACTCAAAGGGTGTGTTCTATTGTGGATGCTTTTAGAGTCTAGGATAAGTAGGTGAATAAAGCAATAATTATCGTATTAGGCTCTTTAGAACAAATTATTCGAGCAAGGATAAATAAACATAACTAATAAAACAATACTAAACCAAATCACTAACATCAATTGGTTAATGAGTTTCATCAAATGACGAATTGTTTGGAAGAACCTGAGTTCAATTCTTGAGTGGAACAATTTTTTGTCAAACTTTACTTACATTCCGATCAAACTTCAAATTATAGGCTCTCTTTCCCCTACAAACTGAATGTTTAATACAAAAATAAAACAATAATTAGTACTCCCACCGATCCTAATTATAAAAGACATTTAAGTAAAAACAAAATGATGTATTCAATCCAAATTTTAAACAAGATACATCAACTTTTATTGATTAAAATATTTCTTATTAATAGAATTAGAGTGGAGTCGTGTAAAAAAAAAAAAAGACGGTCATGCATAGCAATATAATGTCTCTAGGTCCATGAATGTTATGTTTACGATTATTGATTTTACAATCCGAAAAGGTGTAACGGTGCAACTTATTATCCGCTTGTTTTATATTCATGTGTAAAATTCACACACATATGTATGTGTGTATATAGGAACAAAAAAGTTCTTTGTTTTGTATTAGGATCCACCTTTCTCATTTTTATTTTTACTTTAACTAATGAATATATATTCAATATTTTCTTTACCATTTTATTTTACAAATTTTGAAAACAAATGTAATATTTTTTTCAAAATGAAAATGCCAAAATTTTATTTTTGTTGTTTCTGAAAATGCTTTTTTTCTTTCTAACTTGTCTTCCATTTTATCTCTATCATAATTATTCAATACATGCATTTTTAATGTTCTTGATAGCAATTTAAAATAAATATAAATTAAATACACTAAAATCACAAATGTCATCAAAATCCAATGTCACCCAAATATTATCCTAAAAACTTTCTTTCACATCATAGAGACCTTTGAGCGAGTGAGAGATAATGGGTAAAGAAAAGACTAATTTATTTGAATCACTTCATCTTTCGACATTCACATTAAGTAAAGGGTCATGGTAACAAATGTTTTAAGGTTATTGTTACGGTTTTTTTTTTTTAAATTCCGTCTAAAAAATGTAAGTCAAACACATGTAAATGTAATAAATATATAATTTTCTATGTAAACTTACAATTTTGATTGATTAAACAATTTACACTTGCTAACATTTTTTCCTTAAGTTAATTAGAATATTGTACTAGATGAGATTGGCTTTGGACTATAGAATTTTTGTCTTTCTTGATCACACTTGAATGACCTGAGTTATGAATTAACTAAGTTCCATCACCCACACATTTTCTACTTGGCTAATTATCTCCTTGTTTATCCCAATTTCCTCCAAGCTCATTGTGAAGCTATATTGGGAGGAGGAGGTCTAATCAAAATAATTAAACCTACGGAAGTTATAAGATATGATGATGTTAAATAGACGAAGCATCCATCATCGTTGATGCCTTTAAATCAACAAAACCTTTTAGTAATAAGCAAGGAACCATGTGCGTGAGGAAGTGTCGAGAACACAAAAAGAAGAGCAAACAAAATTAAATAAGACATTCATGACCCGAACTTGAACCTTGATCACGATATTATGTCGCCAAAGGTTTAATACTCCACCCCGCAACAGCTTCATCTCTGGCCTAACCGCGCTATATCAAACACATATACCACCATGACCTTGTGATCGGCAGTTTGATCATGAGAAAAGGTACAAGATTTGATTTAAATAACCATCTGAAAAATTCATGGAAGATTTATATACATACGCATTGTGTCATGCCCCATACAAAAGCACTAAATAATTGTTATTTAAAATGAAAAAATCTATCAATAAAACATCAATATATACACACACAATTAAAGAGGGATTTGATTTCCTTTATTTACAACCTCGTAATATTGAAAGCATAGGTAATAACGAGCTAGGTTGAAGCTAGTGATGATTTTCTACATATGGGACAAGTGGAATGTAACATGAGCCATGGATCAACACAAGCAACATGATAAAGATGACCACAATCGGGAAGTAACCTCAACATGTCACTTTCTTTATAGTCTCCTAAGCAAATAGAGCAACTAATTGAAGTTGAAGAACCATTCTTCTGAATTTGAGAGTATAACAGTTTCGGGTATCCTTCAAAACTTGTGTCGGTATGATGACGAAGTCCCTGTTCCATGATTGAGTCTTCATGACGATGTGGTGGAAAACCGGACAAAATATTGAGAATGTTTCGACTTCGTGAACTACGAAGTCGAATACAAGCAACAATTATTGAGAGAACCATGAATACGAGACCAAATACAAGTATTAAGATATATGTGAACCCATTTGCGTCAAAACCGTTGTTGTTGTGAGGAGGTTCCGAGGTGCCGTTGTTGTTGTTCATCTTCTCGACCAAAATTTGGAATGTGAATATTAATTTGTTTGGAGTTGGTTATATTATGGGTGGCCTTTTTAACTAGCTGAAAGGTTTAACCATTGATTTGCCAAGCAATTATATATGCATACTTGACGAATTCGATGATATACAAATAAGACGAGTTTTATATCATACACAACTTAGTTTTTCCTTTTGAATCAATAAACCTTACTATTAAATTAATTGATAATATATGATCTTATAATAATTTTTTTTTTTGCACAATTCAAGATCATTTTAGTTATGAATGTTAGACCAAGCTTACATAGTTTTTTTTTTTTGGTACAACAAGCTTACATAGCTTAATTCTGCGGTCAACGTTTATGTCATTTTCACAATTCATTTCATAGTACAACAATTTTTATTTTAATAAGCATTTCATAATATAACATTAATTAACCTTGATCTTTTTAATTTAATACTATTTGTTTGTTGGCTTATCTTTCCGAGTGGCGTACGGGACAAAGGGGTATGAATTGATAAAAAAAATGACTTTTCTTTTTGATTTTTTAGGGAGCAGTACTATATATAGCGACTGCATTTTATGCGAATTCTTCACGATATCACGTTTTTTTACTTATTTTCAAAAAGTATTTTTAATAATAGTTAACCACTACTAGTATTGGATTTGAGGCCCTTGATTGACGAACCTTTTAAATGTTGAAATATACTTTCACTTCTCACACACACCAAGTTTCTTCCATCAGTACGACATACTTGTAGCAATAAAGGATGAAGCGGTTGTGGGCTTGTGTGGCAGAAGAAAACAGAGATATAGCAAGAGAGAGGAACCACAATACATCATGTGTCATTGGAAAATAGAAATAAAACAGACAAATTACCTTAGCATGTGGTTCGTGATCCTTTCGCGAGATTGAGCATTTCCCTTTTTTAGGAGGCTATTTTTTTTTTTTTTGAAATGACTTTAAGTTATGATACTTG